>Ga0247833_1002322_pt1 | contig 27964 bp, 23 predicted proteins | sample LaCruzMarch2015__7_FD_187117 | JGI IMG/M metagenome (GOLD analysis project Ga0247833, IMG submission 187117) | Freshwater microbial communities from meromictic Lake La Cruz, Castile-La Mancha, Spain - LaCruzMarch2015_8m | ecosystem: Environmental > Aquatic > Freshwater > Lake | place: Spain... | reverse complement strand
GCGGGTGCCTTCACCGCCGAGGTAGGCGCTGACAATGCGGTTGCGTAAATCAAGGGACAGGGCTGCCATGCAACCACGCCTAACATACTTTGCTCAAATGGCTACACAAATATTTAAAATGCTCTAAACCGTTGAATACCAACGCCATGATGAATCAGGGAGGCGAGCTGGCATCGCCACTGCACTAGAGGGATTCAGAAAGTTTCACCTTCCATGATCCAGACCAATCCCAACCCCCGCTATCCACAGCTTCGTGGACTCAGTGTTGCCATCGCTCTCATCGCCATGATGACAGCAGCCACTGGTGCAGCGGGGAGCGGAACTGTGCTGGCCTGGGCGGTGGCAACCATCGCCCTGACAATCTTCGGAGCGAGTTTCTACCTTAAGTCCTAAAACCTCACCCTCTCCTATGACTATGAACACCATACCTCGCACTGAAGAAGTCCTACACGACACCGCCAATGACTTCCGCGCTCTTGGCGCCGCCGTGAAGGAAGACATGCATCACCTTCGCGAAGAAGCGCGAATTCGTGTCGAAGACGCCAAACAAAAAGTGCTTCAAGACACAAATCAAAACCTGGATCGCCTGCGTGATTACGCGACTCAAAAGCCCCTTCATGCCCTGGCCTACGCTGCACTCGGCGGTGTGTTTTTGGGTCTCTACCTGCGTCGCTAATCTGTACAGGACGGCATCTACCCATGCTCATTCACCTTCAATCTAACCACTGATATGTTATACACCATCGCCATCGTCCTGCTCATCCTCTGGCTGCTAGGTTTAGTGACCAGTTACACACTCAGCGGCTTTATTCATATCCTGCTGGTGATCGCCATCGTCACCGTATTGATCCGCGTCATTCAGGGGCGGAAGCCCATTTAAAACAGGCCCAAACACCCTCTTCACTCAATTTACCCCTTTACGATTATGAGCCTTTTCTTCAAACTTAAACCGCTGAATAGCACCGAACGTTTTCAACACAGTCTGCGCATGATCTCTGACGAGGCCAAGGGCATCCTGGAAAGCCTGGGCAAAGATTCTCAGGATTACACAGGTCAGGTGAAACAGCGTTTGGTAGGCATTGCAGACTATGCCGGTGAGACCAGTCACGAGATTGAGCGCCAGCTTCGTCTCAAGGCCAATGAACTGGACAACGTGGTGCATAACCGGCCCTATGAGTTTCTGGGTGTGGCTGCCGGTATTGGCCTTCTATTCGGGCTTTTGCTGAGCAATCGCCGCCGCTGATTCACGATTAATTTGTCTTCACACCCGATCGCCACGGTCATACACCGTGGCGATGCTGTTTACAGGAAGGCTCGATGCGGACTGGCAGACTCATTCTTTCAGTGACATGCTGTTATTAGGACGTGCTCCGGTCCCCATTCCTCAATCATGAGAACCTCTCACTGCCTGTGTGGTCAGCCCATTTTTTTCAACAACAGCGTCTGCATTGCCTGCCAACGCACCGTGGGCTTTGACCCGCAAACACGAGAAATGCGCACGCTGAACCCTGGCCGGGACGGCCTGCATCAGCAGGCCATTGTGCCTGCACAGCGTCCGCGTGGCTTCTTCAAACGCACGCCACCTCCCGCCCGCCCGCCCGATTACCGTTTCTGCGGAAATCTTCATGCCTGTGGCTGTAACTGGCTGCTACCCGCTGACTCTGCTCCCAATAGCCTATGCCCGGCGTGCTTGACCACACGGGTGTTGCCGGATCTATCCAAGCCAGGCAATGCCCAGCGCTGGACAAAATTAGAAACGGCCAAACGCCGTCTCCTTTACACACTGTTGGATCTGCGGCTCTGGGGTCCTGGGGCCAAACTGCATCCAACTCTGCCGATGGTTTTTGACTTTTTACAAAGCCTGCCTGGGCAGCCCCCTGTGATCACTGGACACATCAACGGCGTTGTGACGCTAAATGTGCAAGAAGCCGATGATGATGTGAGAGAGAGAACGCGACTGGAAATGCGCGAGCCCTATCGTGCCCTGCTCGGTCACTTTCGCCATGAGTCTGGACACTATTACTGGGATATCCTCATTCAAGGCACCTCTTGGTTGCCTGAATATCGCGCCCTATTTGGCGATGAAACCCAAAACTACGTAGAGGCACTCCAACGAAACTACACTCTGGGGGCACCTGCGGGATGGGAACAAAATCACATCAGCACTTATGCCGCCTCTCACCCTTGGGAAGATTGGGCTGAAAGTTGGGCACACTGGCTGCACATGCGGGATACATTGGAAACAGCAGAGGCCGCCCAATGCCAAAGCAACGTGATTCGTCCTAAAATCGACCCTTCACTGTTCTGTCAAGAAGGCCAGTCGCCAACATCTGAAATCAAGGCTTTTGCAGAACGCATCAGCCGTTGGGTGGCCCTCACCACGCTCGTCAATGAACTCACACGCAGCATGGGGCAACCCGATACCTACCCCTTCGCCTGCAGCGGACAGGTGCTCAAAAAGCTCTTCTTTATCGAGCGCGTCTGTAGCAATCTTCCAGGTTAATCGCCGAGGTTCGAGCGTCTTGCATTCCGCAAGAAGCGCCTAGACATCCACCGTGCAAAACACCTGATTTCAGCATCAATCAAGGATTAAGACCAACTCATTTCATGTTGGCAATCAAGGTGATACGTCACAGTCACCGCAGTTGGCAGACCCCTTGCACTGATCATCGCCCAGAAGGTAGTGCCAGTGATGCTACCTCATCCAACAACTAACCCTGATTGCCATGAGATCCTCTGAAATACCCGTAAAAAAAACCAACTCCATGCAGGAAGCCAAAACCCACAAGATTGGCTACTTCCTTCTCACGTTTAGTTTTGTGATCTTAACCCTCTCGTTCTTGAGCAGTTGCAATACCACACGTGGCTTAGGCCGTGATGTGCAGACGGTCGGTAACACCATCGAACGACAAGCCGCAAAAGTTCAGAGAAAGCTGTGATTTTTACCAGCCGTCCATCCAAAAAACATCCTATGAGTCCGAATCTTACCCCCATCATGTCCATCGTCGCAGGAATCTTTGTGCTGATTTTTCCGCACCTGCTGAACTATGTCGTCGCCATTTACCTGATCCTCACAGGCGTTCTCGCCTTCGCCAAATAGTCGCTCCAGGAATCTCAAACCACGAACGACCATGAACAATTTCCAAAACATATACAAACCGCCTTTGCTGCTCTCTTGGCCTTTCTCGTCGGCATCACCCTCACATTGGTAAGCTGCAAAGAGAAAAAAGCTGAAATCTTGCCTAGCAAGCCCGAAACCTTCGGCGAAAAGATTGAAGATAAGGTCAATGACGCGCTCGACCGTCGGCCTAACGAAAAGATTCGTGATGTGGCCGAAGACATCGAAAAGGCCGCTGATGATGTGGCAGATAGCGTCAAAGAGGCCGTCGAGAAATAATCACCGCAAGGAGGCCCGACGAAACGGGTAGAAGCACCCGTTTCGTCAGATGAACCATCTTAGGCGTATGATAAAGGCGACGTTATCCAATCCATCATTTCCTATGCTCCGCTCATGGCACGGCTTGTTCCTGATTTTCACCACTCTCCTGCTACTGCTGGTGATGGGAACGGTTTTGCGCAGTGGTTATTTGGCGGAGCAGAGCAGCGAGTTGGTGACGCATACAGACCAAGTGATTGGAGAATATTTAAAGCTTCGTGCCATCGTCACAGAGGCGGAGTCCTCCACACGCGGCTACGCGATGACCCGCCAGGCAGCCTTGCTGGAGCCCCTGAAAAAAGCCGGACCGCAATCGGACAAAGTGCTGAAAAAACTGCTGGAGCAAACAAGCGACAATCCAACCCAGCAGCGACTGCTGCCTCAATTGCAAAAGCTCGTCGCCACACGTTTGGAGTCTCTGCAAAAACTCGCCGATACAGCCACCGCGAGCGATGCCGATCTACCGCTGAGAGAAATCATCAGTCAAGGTCTGGCGACGACTGAGGAGATGCTAGCTAAAATGGATGAAGGCATTGCCACCGAACGAAAACTACACACAGGCAGAGAGCGGCAGCTTCATGACATTTTACGCACGATGAATGTGACCGGCATCGGCGGCAGCATCCTCGCGGTCATCACAGGCATGGTGAGTTTCGTCATGCTACAGCGCAGCCATCGGGCCACCTTGAGGACGGTGGAACTGGAGTCTGAAAAAGAACGCGCCATTGAGTCCGATGCGCAAAAGTCGAGGTTCCTGGCCAACATGAGTCATGAGATTCGCACCCCGATGAATGCCATCATTGGCTTTGCCGACTTGCTCAATGGTCTCATTCACGATGAACGCGCCAAAGGCTATCTCCGTGCTATCCAGAGCAGCGGACGCTCCCTCCTGGATCTCATCAACGATATCTTGGACATATCGCGCATTGAGGCCGGGAAACTTTCCCTGCGGCCCGAACCTGCGAATGTGCATGAGATTGTCGAAGGTGTGGCGGTTGTGGTTAAAAAGCTGGCCGAAGATAAAGGTCTTGCCTTGGAAACGAAGATCGAGCGGCAAGTGCCGACGATGCTGGAGGTGGACTCCCTCCGCCTTCGCCAGATCTTGCTCAATCTCACCAGCAACGCTGTTAAATTCACTTCCAAAGGCAAAGTCAAAATCCATGTCACCACCCTCAACGAACCCAAGGTGGGTGAACGCTGTGATCTCCAAATACAAGTTTCTGACACCGGCATGGGAATCGCCAAGGAAGACAGCGAACGTATCTTTTCCGCCTTTGAACAAATCAGTTCTCAAAGCCGCAGCGGGGCACAGGGCACAGGACTCGGGCTCAGCATCACCCGCCGTTTGGTGGACCTCATGGATGGTGAGATCACTGTCGCCAGCGAGCCAGGGAAAGGCAGTATCTTTACCGTCATTTTGCCGGGTATCCCACTGAGCGAAAAGCCCCAAGACCCCCCGAGTGAACACTCGGCTGATTTCAATCGGCTGCGCCCGGCCACCATCTTGGTCGTGGATGACAATGCCACGAATCGTGAGCTCGTCGCCGGATACCTGCACGGCACCCATCATGAGATGCTCTTTGCCCAAGATGGCATGGAAGCGCTGGATCTCGCACGCACTGCCAAACCAGACGTCATACTCATGGACATTCGAATGCCACGCATGGATGGCAAATGGGCGCGTCAGATCCTCCGTGAGGATGAACGCACATCCAGCATCCCCGTCATCGCGCAGACAGCCTCTTCCATGCCTGAAGAATCTGCCCGCTTGCGGGAAATGTTTGACGGCTACCTGCGCAAACCTTTTCACCAAAAGCAGCTCTTCCGGGAACTGGAGGGCGTGCTAGGTCCGGCCACGATCCGCTTCACCACCCCAGAGGAACAAGATCCAGTGAGCTTGGACTTTCCCCCAAATGTCATGGAGGCTCTCGATGCAAATACCACGGCTTCCTGGCCAGGTCTGGCACCTCGTTTAAAGATCCTGGAGGAAGGAGATGTCAGCCGTTTCTTGGACACATCTCCGATGCTAGAAATCGCTTCTTTTGGCCATCAATTGCATCAGGAAGCTGCCCGTCATGACTGCCCGCCACTGGCCCGTTATGCCAGCGCCCTTTTCACTGCAGCCGAGGCTTTTGAGGTTGATCAAGTCGAACGGCTGCTGCGCGATTTCCCTGCATTCACGCGCCGCATCACTGAAACCAAACCTCACAAATCATGAGCGAAGAACCACAGCCCCCTCTCAGTCCCAGCACGGCACGCGGCGTCGTCTTGGTCGTAGATGATCAAATGCAAAACATTCAGGTCGTGGGCACTGTGCTGACACGCGAAGGATATGAGGTCATTCCCGCCACCGGGGGTGCCCAGGCATTGCAACGCATCGCCGCACGGCTTCCAGATCTTGTATTGCTTGATGTCGTCATGCCAGAGATGGATGGCTTCGCAGTCTGCAAACGTCTGCGGGAGCATCCTGACACCGCCAGCTTACCCGTTATTTTTGTCTCCGCAGCCAATGACTCAGAAACCATCGTGCGCGGACTGGAGGCAGGCGGCGTGGACTACATCACCAAGCCTTTCAATAAAGCGGAGCTATTGGCCCGAGTGCGCACGCAAGTGGATCTGCAACGCGCACGGGAGACCACCGCACGTATCCTGAGAGAACGGGAAAACATCGTCAGCATGGTGGCGCATGATCTGAAAAACCCCCTCGGAGCCATCCGCTTCAGCGCCCAGACATTGCTGGAATTGCCTGCGGAAAAATTGGTTACCGCCAGCGACCTCACCAACCACATCGTCACCACCTGTGACCAGATGCTACGCTTCATTGAACGCTTCCTCAATAATCGCGCCCAGGAGGCTGAAAGGGATCGTCTGACCACGGTTCATATCACCTCGGCACAGCTCAAAGAGATGCTCAGCGCTTGGTATCCTACGGCCAAGCGCAAAAATACTACACTCTCATTGAGACTTCCTGAGATACCTTTGCTCGCAAGTGGGGATTTATTTACTGTGCGACAAATAGTGGACAATCTCATGAGCAACGCGGTGAAGTTTTCGCCGCTCGGCAGTCAGATCATTTCACGCATTCATGCCAACTCAGAAGGACTGCACATAGATATTGAGGATGAAGGCCCTGGCTTTACTGAAAGCGATCTGGCCCGCGTCTTTCAAGACTACACACGACTGAGCGCACGCCCTACAGGAGGTGAATCCTCCACCGGTCTAGGCCTAGCTATTGCGAAACGCGGAGCAGACCGCATGGGCGCGCGCCTCACCATTGAAAACCGCAGCATTGGACAAGGCTCCATTGCGCGCCTGACCCTGCCCTTGGTCAATACATCCGAGGCTTGAGTCTGATTTTACCCAAATACCCCCCACTTATGGACATTCTTATTGTTGACGACGAAGCCAGCATTCGCCGAGCCACAAGCTTGGCTCTGGATGCCGCCGGTCATTATGTCGAGACAGCAGAAAACGGTGCTGTTGCCTTGAAAAGCCTCAAAGAATCTTCCTTCGATCTCGTCCTGCTCGACCTGTATCTCGGTGAAGAAAGCGGCCTGCAAATTCTAGAAACCATCCGGCGAGATCATCCCGGTGTTCATGTGGTGATCTTTACCGCCAATGCCACCATTCCCAATGCTGTGGAAGCCACCCGTTTGGGGGCTGTGGACTTTTTGGAAAAACCCTTCAGCCCTGATCAACTGCGGCAAGCACTGAAACGCATTGCCACACTGCGTTCATTGGAGCGAAAAGTAGAAGAACTCACCACCGAGGTCCGCACCCAAGCTCCCCCTGCTCAAGTGATTTCAAAGAACTCGGCTTTGCAAAGGCAGCTCGACGTATTGTTACGTGCCGCAGATACACAGGCATCTATCCTGATTTTAGGAGAAAGTGGAACTGGCAAAAGCATGATCGCACGCGCGATTCATGAACAAAGTCCTTACCGCGATAAACCCTTTGTCACCGTCAGTTGCCCCAGCCTCTCTCGTGAACTCTTGGAAAGCGATCTTTTTGGCCATGTCAAAGGTTCCTTCACCGGTGCTATGAGAGATACGTGGGGAAAGGTAAAGGCGGCAGAAGGTGGCACTCTTTTCCTGGATGAAATTGGCGAGCTGCCTCTGGAGATCCAGCCCAAGTTACTGCGCCTGCTGCAAGAGCGTGAATACGAACGATTGGGTGAAACCACTCCCCGCAAAGCCAACGTGCGCGTTATTGCCGCCACCAACCGCGACTTAAAGCAGTGGGCGGCCGAAGGGCGGTTTCGCGAAGATTTATTTTACCGGCTCAATGTCATCTCAGCCACCATGACGCCACTGCGTGAGCGCCCTGAGGACCTCGTCGCCTGTGCTGAGAATTTCCTGAAATTCTTTGCCGATCAATTCCGCCGTAAAGTGCGCCGATTCAGTCCTGCCGCCCTCATGACTTTGCGTGCCCATTCCTGGCCGGGGAATATCCGTGAGCTACGCAATGCGATTGAGCGTGCGGTCATTCTCGCTGAAAGCGAGGAGATAACCCCCAAAGACCTGCCAGAGACCACAATCTCGACAGGACTCAATGGACATGGGCATGATGAGACAGCCAGTGTTGGGCAGAAAGTAAGCATCGAAAAACTCGAATGTGAACACATCCGCCGAATTATGGGTATCACGGATTCACTCCAAGAAGCAGCCGAGGTTCTAGGTATTGATGCCGCCACTCTTTACCGCAAGCGGAAGCGTTATCATCTGGACAGTTAGTTAAGACGACTTCTTGGCCTTCTTCTTACCGGAAGAAGGCTCAGATTTTTTCCACATTTCCACAGGCACATCATTGGCCTGTTTGTCACCCGGGGTGCTGCGACCGTCGGCGATGATTTGTTCGAGCTTTTTGGTCAGGCGGGCCACCACGTCAGGGTGCTGATCATGCAGGTTCGTCCGTTCGCCAAGGTCGGCCTCCAGGTCGTAAAGCTGGGACTTGGGTGAACCGGCGGCCTCGACTCCAGGGCGGGGATCGCTCCAGCCTCCGCTGCCAGGGCACAGAGCCAGCTTCCATTTCCCTTCACGGATGGCGAAGAAGCCACCGATGCTGTGATGCACAGCATTCGGGCGCAGGGTGGGGCTTTTTTGGCCTAACAAAACGGGTAGAAAGCTATAGCTATCCTCCCCGGCATTGGCAGGCACGGTGGCCCCGGTGATGTCCGCCGCCGTGGCCAGGAAATCCGTTAGGCAGGTGAGCTGCCCCGTGGTCTGGCCGCCCTTCACCTTTGCGGGCCAGCGCACCAGGAAGGGGACGCGATGTCCGCCCTCATAGATGTCCGCCTTGTGTCCGCGCAGCTTGGCGCTGGGGTTGTGCCCCTTGGCCAGCAGGGCCGGGTAATCGGCGCTGGGTGAGCAGCCGTTGTCACTGGTGAAGATGACGACGGTATTGTCCGCCATGCCGGTATCATCCAGCGCCTTCAGCACCTGCCCCACGGCGGCATCCGTCTCCATCACAAAGTCGCCATACTGATTGAGGCCGCTCTTTCCGCGCCACTCTGGATTCGGCAGGATGGGCGTATGCGGGGAGGTCAGCGGCAGGTAGAGGAAGAAAGGCTTCCCGGCTTTGACCTCCGGGGCCATTTTGTGGATGAAGGTCGCCGTGTTGTTGGCCAGCACGGGCAGCACCTCATAACCCGTGAAGCCGGGGGCGGTCGGGCCTTTGCGGGAGAACCGCCCCGTCGCCCCCTGCACCATTTCCAGTTCACGATCCTCCGTCGGCTGAGCAGTCACGCGGTCATCCTCGATGAAGCAATACGGCACCATGTCCAGGGAGGCGCTGATGCCGAAGTAGTAGTCAAAGCCCACGCTGTTTGGCCCGTTCTTCGCCGGTTGCGTGAAGTCCACGCTCCAGGCCTGTTCACGACTTTCAATCGTCAACTCAGACACGGTCTGCCCCGACTTCACCGCCCAGTCCATGCCCAGGTGCCATTTACCGATGCAGGCCGTGTTATACCCCTGCCCTTTCAGCAGAGAGGCCACCGTCATCCGGTCCGTGTCGATCAGGTGCGGGCTCAAACCGCCCAGCACGCCCTTTTGCAGCTTCGTGCGCCAGTTGTAGCGTCCCGTCAGCGTGCCGTAACGTGTGGGCGTGCAGACGCTGGACGGCGTATGGGCATCGGTGAAAATGACGCCTTCCTTCGCGATGCGATCCATGTTCGGCGTGGCGATCTTCCCCTCTGGATTCAGGCACTTCACATCGCCATAGCCCAAGTCATCGCACAGGATGAAGACGAAGTTCGGCTTGTCTGCCGCAGAGGCCGTGGCCGCCAGGGCCAGGGAGAGGAAAGCGAGGCGTCGAAAGATAGACATGAGGAAAGCAGAGAGCGGGTTGAGCCGACCCCGCCGCACCCATCCACCAGGCACCCGACAAGGTCAGAACCCTGTCAACAGCCCGCACCCGGACGTTTTTTCAGCGAAGTTCAAGAAGATTGCCCCCCAACACGCATCAGCCCTCACCCTCACGGCGTCTTTTCCAGCACGATCCCCTGCCCTTCCTGCGCACGGGCCAGGTGCACACGGGCGGTATTGCCGACACCTTTCTTCACCTGATTCTCAGCGATCAAAAATTGGTTAGGCCCGATGCGGGCGATCCCCACGGAGGCATTGAATACCCACCGGCCCGTGAATTGAAACCGCTCATCCGCCCGCAGCAGCACCTGTGGCTTCCCATAACAACCGAACCACCAGGCCCCGTCCGCATACTCCACCGTCTGGATGCCCATGAGTGTGTAACCGCTGTCCAACGTGTGCCTTTTGACCAGCTTCCACTCCGCATCGTATTCATACACGTAGTTCTCATTCACACCCGGCGGCAGACCGCCGATGACGATGAAACGCCCGTCATGATACGCCATACCCCCGGCCCCATGCACCACGTCCGGCACCGCATGTCGGGACAGTTCCGCCAGGGTCTGTGCATCATACACAAAGACCCACGAGTCCGCCTGCCCGGCAGGTTGATTGAACTTCCCCAGATTCACCGCCACATAGATCTTTCCCGCGTGATAACACAGGTCGCCCTGATGATCCGGCGCGGCCACTTTCTTCAGCAGTTTCCCCTGACGATCCGTCTTCACAATCGCATCCGTCCAGGACCAATAGATAGCATCCTGCCCATCCGTGCAGATACCCTGCACATGCCGCGGATACGCCCCCTCACACACCGCCGATCCCCAAACCTCCGCCGCAGAAACCGAGCCGACACCTAAGGCCAAAGTCAAAATGAATGCACTCCAAGTCATGGCGGAAACCAACGCTCGCCGAACGGGGAATCTGTGCGAAAAGCGCCATCTAAACCCACCGACAAAAAGACCTGCCTCCAAGAGGCAGGTCTAAATGAACATTCTTCACTTACTCCGCTTTCTTCTTCCCCTTACCTTTGCCTGCCCCTTGACCTGGGGGCATTGGGGGATTGACCTCACCCTCGAAGGCCTTGTTACCGTGAGCGAGACGCGGCGGAGGCAGGGTTTCCTTCACTTCAGCCTGTAAACGGGTCAGCTCGGTTTTGAGTTCCTTCACTTGCTCGGCATAAGCTGGATCATTGTAAAAATTTTTCACCTCCAACGGATCTTCCTGGCGGTCTAGCAGTTCCCAATCATCCACATCAGGTTTATAGTAATGAACCAGCTTGTAGCGATCGGTAATCACTCCGTAATGCGGGCGCACTCGGTGCGGGACAGGATACTCATAATAATGATAGTAGAAGGACTTGCGCCAGTCTGCAGGAGTCTCACCTCTGAAAAGAGGCACCAAGGAGCGCCCCTGCATATCCGCAGGCTGTGGCTGACCAGCAATGTCCAAGAAGGTCTGAGCCAGATCAAGCAATGAAACGATACTGCCATTCGAAGTGAGAGGCTTTGCCATACCAGGCCAACGAACCAGAAACGGAGTGCGCAGAGATTCCTCAAAGATCCAACGCTTATCAAACCAACCATGCTCTCCCAGATAAAAGCCCTGGTCACTGCTGCAAATGACGACGGTGTTTTCCGCGAGGCCTGCCTCGTCCAGGTAAGCCAACACTCGGGCAATACTCTCATCGACGCCTTTCACACAACCAAGATAATCGTGCATGTAGCGTTGATAACGCCACTTGATCAACTCCTTGCCCGTAAGGTTGGACTCACGATACTTTTTGTTACGCGGCTCGTAGTATTCGTTCCAGTATTTGAGCTGTTCCTCATTGAGATTCGGTGGCGGAACCAGCTTTAAATCCTTCTCAGTCATGGTGCGCTCGATGCCCATATCATGATCACTCAGCGCCTTGCTACGGGCCTCAAAGGCATCAAACAAGGTAGGCGGCTCAGCATAAACGCGGTCATTGTCGTGCCCCAGATGACGTAGCGCCGGCTCCCATTCACGGTGCGGGGCCTTGTGCTGGAGCATGAGCATAAAAGGTTTATCTTTGGGCCTGTTTTTCAGCCAGTCCAGGCCCAGGTCGGTGATGATATCCGTGGTGTAGCCGGTATGTTTAACGGGCTTACCGTTGTCAATCATGGGCGGATTGTAATACGCACCTTGCCCCGGCAGCACATGCCAATAGTCAAAGCCCTGTGGGTCCGTCATCAGATGCCACTTCCCGATCACCGCAGTTGTGTAACCACCCTTTTGCAATAGTTTTGGAAAGGTCTGCTGACTGCCATCGAAACGGCTGTTGCTGTTATTGTAAAAGCCGTTCAGGTGGGAATACTTACCGGTCTGAATGACCGCTCGCATGGGGCCACAGATGGAATTGGTAACCAAACAGCGATCAAAGCGAATACCCTCCTTTGCGATGCGATCCATCCCTGGAGTATCCAACAGCTTTCGCTCATCCCCATAAGCCGAGATAGCCTGAGTGGTAAGATCGTCCGAAAAAAGGAATAGGATATTCGGGGGCCCCTTCGGTGCCGCAGATAATGAAGTCGCCAATAGAGTGGCACAGGTGAGGAAGAAACGTCGCATCATGGTCAAGAACCCCGTAACGATGCAACGCCCCATGAGATTGCAGGGAAATTAAACCTCTCAACCTCTTATCCTTTAGCTCAGAAAAACAGTATCAACGCAGGGTGCGCGGGACAAAGGCCCATTGCATTCCGGCAGCTTCAGCAGCAACAATTCCAGCCTGACCATCCTCCAAAACGAGACAATCTTTCGGGTCCACACCCATTTTTTCAGCGGCAAGGAGGAACATGTCAGGAGCCGGTTTACCTCTGTTCACGTAAGCCGGGGTCACAATCACCGGAAAGAGGTGAAGAAGATCATTGGCGGCGAGGCAACCGCGAACAATCGGCTCCTCACTTCCCGAAGCGACAGCCATAGGAAAACGTCCCTCGAGGCTGCGAGCGAAGTCGGCTACAGGTCTGATCGCCTGCACCTGAGGGATAAATTGATGGAACATCTCAGCCTTTACATGGGCCACTGAGTCAGGGTCCACCTGTGTGCCATAGATAGCATTCAACTCCATCACCACGTCTTGCTCGCGGACACCGGCCTTGGCATAAAAAAGCTCCTCGGTGAAATCAAACGGCGCATGATGCTGTCGCAGAGATGCCAGCCACGCCTCGTAGTGCAAAGGCATGGAATCCACAAGAGTGCCATCGCAATCAAAGATGTAGGCACGGAAGGGGTAATCAGGAATTTCGAGCATGATGAATCAAGTAAGCCGACGTGGGATCGAAATCCCCAGATCCATATTCGCTCAAGAACACCTTTCTTCCAGCACCTTTCATAAAGATGAAATCATCCACGCGCCGTCAGGGGCGTGTGACGACCATCATCCCTGAAAAACGACTCCATGCGGTGACGCATTTCTGCGTAGAAGATGCCTGCCATTTCCTCCAATTTTTGTGTCTGTTCAGCCACATTTCCTGTAGAAGCCAAGCGCTCCTGCTCAAGACGGACTTTCTGCTGAAAGGCCTGTTCAAGATCCATCAGATGCTCCAGAAAAGCCTTGGCCGCACGGCTGCGATCCACCCCATCAATCAGCGCACGCTCAAGCGGGCGATGCTGTGTAATGTGCAGGAAGGGGCTTTCAGCCAGTTCCTTCATGTAACGATCATTGCTTTTGAGAAAGGCGAGACGTTGGCTGTCATATTTAACTTCGTCGCGATCAACGAGGGAATCATAGGGGCCCGGTTTGGAGAAAAACTTCATCACCAAAGGAATCGTATCCACCAACATAAACAGAGCGGATAATACAAGATATGCCATGAAGGCAAAGTGTCCTCCCTCGGCTCCCTGTTCAAAAAGATCATGTAGAGCCAAAGTCTGAGTCAGAATATCACGCCGAGGCTCTTCACGAATGCCATTGATGCGTGTTGTCTCATCCTGGGCCAGACTGGCAAGCTCTGCATTCAAGCTGTTGAGCTGACCTAACGAACTATCGATCTGCGCTTTTAAAGTCTCGCGAATCGCATTTTGCTGTCCTACGAACTGGTCCGCCTGCTGCTGCTGCACCTGCTGCTTTAGGGCCAAGATACGCGCTTCCTCGGCCCTGACCTTGGCGGCCTCCTCAGCAGCCCTGGCCGCGAGTGCTGTATTCACACCATCCTCCGCAGCCTTGATCTCAGCCTCGATGATGACACGGTTGTTTGTCATTGTATTGAGCAATCCGCTGAGTCGTGCCGACTCTGCACGTCGCCAGGTGAGCTGATCTTCCTGAATGCTTTTGGCCCGTGGTCCAAGACCGACAATACCACTGCGCTGACCGTTGACCTCACGCTCAAATTCTGTCTGCCATTGGTTTAACTCACCGGCGATCTTTTGATAATCGGCACTCAACTTCGCCATTTCCACATCCAGGGTTTCCAGGCGCGCTTTGCCCGGAGCTACCGCATCTGCAATCTTCGCCTCGCGTTCCGCCTTAGCTCTCTTTTCGTCATCCGTTAGCGGCTTTTCGATGGGCTGCCCCTTCTCATCCAGGAACTTGGCGCTGAAACTCGCATTCCAAGCCTCGCGCTGTTTGGCAATCTCTGCCTCCAAAGGTTTCACCCGGGCCTCCACCGCCGCTTTTTGTTCGGCGGCTAACTTGCGAGCAGACTCAATCTCCACCTGCCGTTCCTTTTCAACGACCGAAGTGATCGTATCTTTAAAAAGCAGCAGGGTCAAAGGATGCGAAATGGTGATGCCCATGAGGGCGGCCACCACAATTCGGAGGCTGAACTGAGCCAGCTTACGAAAGATGTTTTGATACGCTCGATAGGTGGCCAAAAGGGCGCGGTCCACCGTGAGGATGATGAAGGCCCACACCAAAGACACAGGTGCAATGATGAACCAGTTGTCCGTGAGCGTGGACAGCGCATAGGCACAGGCAATGGTGGCAAAAGTGCAAGGCACAAGGACTGTTGCGCCAAACGCCACGTATTTTCGCCGTTCCCAGGCCGGGCAACTTTCAAGGTTATCCGCTGAGGCTCCGGAGAGCCAGAAGAAGACGCGTTCCAGACGGTCGATGAGAGACATGGGGTAAAGGGGCTGTGCCCGTGGATCAAAGTGTACTGAAAGGAAATGAAGTCAAACGACAGCAGTTCGTTGGCTTGAATGGTATATGACGCCACTCCAGCCCTGATTATTCGACTTTACCTCAGTCAATTTTTCCAACTCCCCAGGGAAAACCGCATCACTTCCCCTGTGGCATGACCGTAACGATGTGCGCCTGGGCCTTGCCGAAGTAAGTTTTGGCCGCACGACGTAGATCCTTGTCGGTAAGCGCTTCGACCTGGCTTGGAAGCTGACGAAAGTGTTGGTAGCCCAAGCCATTGAGTTCATTCCAGGCATAAGCATCGGCCAGACTGGCATTTCCTTGCTGGGCACGGAGCCAGCCGGATTTCCAAGTGGTCTTGGCACGCTGGATTTCATCCTTCGTTAGGCCGTTTTTCACCAAGTCCGCGATTTGCGCCATCATCTCTTGCTGGGCCAGGGAAGCCTTTTCAGGATCTGTGCCGACGTAGAAATAAAAGGCCCCGGCACCCAAGGCTGAGAAATGCTGAGCACCCACATAGTAGGCCAGCCCCAGTTCCTCACGGATACGATTGAAGAGACGGCTTCCCATGTCGCTGCAGGCTTCATCGATGAGTGATAGTGCTTGGCTATCGGCATGATGCAGCCCGACTGTACGGAAGCCGATGACGATGATGGCCTGTTCCTTGTCCATGCGCAGTTCCTGTTGCCCAGGCTTTGCGGTAGAAGAAGCGTTGGCAATGCTATCTGCTTCGTAGTGGCGGCTGCCTTTCTTGAGCTTGCCCAAAGCTTTTTCCACTTGCTTGCGCACATGGGCGGCCTTCACGTCACCATGGATGGAGATCACGCCATTGGCCCCGACAAGAGACCGGTTCAGCATGGCTCGACAGGTTTCCACCTTGAGGGCCTTCACGGATTCCTCCGTGCCGAGGGCAGTGCGTGCAAACGGGGTCCCTGCGAAGATTTCCCGCCGTGCGCGACGCATCGCCACAGTCAGCGGGTCTTCTTTTTCCTCGAGGATGGACGCAATCTGGCGCTTTTGCACTTCCTTCAACTGGGCAGCGGGCAGGGTGGCGTTTTGAATGAGATCGGCGATGAGATCCAGTCCCTTCGCCTCGTCTCCACGCATGACATCGGCGCCTAACAAATAACGGTGTGCATCGGCGGTGCATTGCAAGGAGCCTCCCAGATTTTCCAGCTCGGCGGCAATCTGTGAAGCCGTGCGGTTTTTTGTGCCCTTGAGCAGAAGCGCGGCTGAAACTTGGGTGGCACCCCCATTCGCCTCAGTCTCAGCGGGCACACCTGCCAGGAAACTTGTGCGAATAGAAACCAACGGCAGACGCGGGTTTTCACCGACGAGAAGGGTGAGGCCATTGGGCAGGACAAAACGCTGCAAATCGTTTTTCGTGCCGGTGCTACGTGTGACCGTGGTGCTGGTCTCAACATCCGGGCCGACGATAGCCACGCTACAGGTCGTAGCGGTCAGATAGCGGCGGGCGATATCACGGATCGCAGTCGGAGTCAGACTGCGCACGGTGGCTAGATAATGCTGAGCATGGTCCAACGTCCCCACATTGAGCCAACTGCTGGCCAACGAAGCGGCTTGTCCTTTCGTGCTTGCGAGAGTGCGAACTTGACCGCCAATAGTTGCGCGAACGGCCTTGGCCAGCTCTGCCGCTGTAGGACCTTTGGCCTTCAGGGTCTCGATGACCTCCAGCATGGCCTTTTGACAATCGGCGGCATCTTTGGGGTCACACTCGGCTTCAGCGTTAAAGATGCCGCACTCTTGCGCTCCCCAGGCTCCGGCCCAGATCCAATGAGCGAGACCACGCTTTTCACGCAGTTCCTGATACAGACGTGAACTGCGCCCCGAGCCAAGAAGAAAGGCCAGGACATCCAGCGCGGCCTTGTCCTCATGCCCCTCACCAGGGATCTGCCAGCCCAAAGCCATGCGAGTAAGCTCGGTGGCAAAGTTTTTCCGCCCTTCACGCACCCCACGCTGCGGCGGCTCCTCGGGCAGCAGGATCGGCTCATAGGGCTTGCGTTCCCACTCACCTAACAAGCGATTTGATGCGGCAAAGACCTCTTCTGCATCCACCGCACCGGCGATGACAACAAAGCAGTTGTTTGGCACGTAATGGCGACTGACAAAGCCCGCCACATCGTCCCGGCTGACCTGATCAAAAACGGCACGGTGACCGATGATCGGATGCTTTAGCGGATGCTGACGAAAGGCAGTGCTTTGGACGAGATGCTGCACAGCGGAGCCCGCATCGTCATTGTCCATGGCCATCTCCCGGCGAATCACCTCCTGTTCCTTTTGCAGTTCCGCAGCATCGATTTTGGAATGACGCACCATGTCGGCCAGGATTTCTAGGTAGCCTTCGGCATGCTCAGCTAAGCCGTCGATCCAATAAACTGTGCGGTTAAAGGTTGTGTAGGCGTTCACATAACCGCCCAGCTCTTGAATACCCTGGGAAATTTGTGCAGCGGTGCGCTTCCAGGTGCCCTTAAAGAGCATGTGCTCCACGCAATGCGCCAAACCCGCACCGGTCCACTTTTCCTCGTGCAGGCTACCTGCCTTCACCCAAATCTGCACACTGACCAGCGGGTGTTCATGGTCTTCACGCACGATGACATCCAGTCCATTGTCCAGGGTGCGAACCTCTGCGGTAAGAGCAGGAACGGTCAGATCCGCACCTCCGCTGGCTTTAGGGACCGAGGACTTGCGATTGGGAGAGCGATGAAGGCGACGAGTGGACATGGAATATGAGAAGAGTGGCGCAGGAGCGCGCGCTAGCAAGGCAGGATGAAATTCATGTAAGGGGCTGAAAACCCAGTCGCTCGTAATGATTACGTGCCTCGTTTGTTTCCGAATAGCTCGATATGCAATCGGGGACTCAAGCGATAGCCATGAGTGAGGCAGGCTTTGACCAGAAGATCATACCGACTGCGCATGGCCTCCATGGAGGTTCCCTCTGGCATCAGCAAAACTTTCTCTGGCGGCACAATGACTCCAATCGAATGAATCACTTGCTGAGCCTCCTTGAGGTCGTCCTCATTCGAAATGACAAATTTGAGTTGGTAATCAATCGAGCTGTTTAGCCATTCTAAAAGCACCTGCGGTTGCAGGCGTGTCTGCTCATGACGCTGAACCCAGCCGACTCCGGCTTGATCAAGAGCAGGGGTGGAATTGGCGAGCTTGGGACTGATGGAGGCTAAATCCAAACGAATATCCCCTGGTGGGATTGTCCCGGCGGTTTCGATGGTGATGTGCTTTCCCTCAGCGTGCAGTTGAGAAAAAAACTCACGGATGTCTTTGGCCACCATGGGCTCTCCACCTGTCACCACGACATATTGGGTCGGATGTCGCATCACCTCTGCTAAAATAGCGTCCAGGCTCATCTCTGGCCCCTCGGGAGACCAGGAGGCATAAGGGGTGTCACACCAAGCACAGCGTAAATTGCATCCCGAGGTGCGCACAAAAACAGAAGGCACACCTGTGAGTGCGCCCTCTCCCTGAACGGAGTAAAAAATTTCAGCGATCCGCATTCGCTGCAATGTAGCGCGGAGTCGTGCAGGCACAAGCAGGCGCATGTTTCCCTGTCCTTGCCAGCTCAAAAACACCGCCTAGTTTGATCCATGATTTTCCGCCATTGGTTCACTGTCGGCACTCTCGCCTGTGTATTTCTGAGCAGCTGTGGCTCAAAGCCCAAAACTTGGGATTATGAATACAGCCGAGGCAAGACTGCCGTCATCGTGAATGGCAAAGCCGTCCCTCCAGCCGGACTGCCCGCATCCGTCATGCGTGCCATCAGCGCCGGTAACCGCATCGCTGGATTGCCTTATAAGTATGGAGGTGGTCACCGCTCCTTTGAAGATACCGGCTATGATTGCTCAGGCACGGTTTCTTATGTGCTGCATGGTGCCGGTCTGTTAAACAGCCCCGGCACCTCTGGCAGCCTGCGTAGCTATGGCAAGCCAGGAGAGGGCAAATACATGACGGTTTATTCCCGTGACGGTCACACTTTTATCATCGTGGCCGGTCTCAGGCTGGATACAGGCTACAATGGGGAACGAAAAGGTCCACGTTGGTCCACCAAATCTCGTCCGATTAAAGGATATTTAGCGCGACATCCGCCCGGACTATAAAATTACCATTTTTAATTGCACTGGGGAGATACAAGAGCGCATCTCCCCAGCAATCCCCCCGACTTATGCCTTTGGGGTGTTAGGTCCGCTTTCGGGCATTTGCGGCTGTGCGATGTATTCTTTGGGGATCTCACCCTTCAGTGCCTTCAGGAAACTCACGATGCTGGCGGTTTCTTCCTCCGTGAGGGTTTTGCCCAATTGATGTTCGGCCATCATGCGCACCATTTGGTCCAGGCTTTTGACAGAGCCATCATGAAGATAGGGTCCGGTCTCCGTGACATTTCGAAGGCTTGAGACTTTGAAAAAATGCTTATCACCGTCCTGCTTCGTCGCTTCGTAACGACCTAAATCCTTCAATTCGGGCCAGGGCTTCACCAAACCGAGCTTATGATACATCGCCCCGCCGATGGCAGGACCATTATGACAGGTCGCACAGCCAGATTTGGCAAAAGTTTCGTATCCTTTCAGTTCCTCAGTCGTCAATGCATCCTTTTGACCTTTGAGATAATCGTCCCAGCGGGAAGGCGTGACCAGTTTGCGCTCAAAGGCACCCACTGCTTTGCCAAAGTTGTCATAATTGATCGGATCAGACTCACCTGGGAAAGCCGCTTTAAATGCCTCCACGTAACCAGGAATCGACCTCAAGACTTCGACCACAAAATCCGCACTGGGCATGCCCATCTCAACCGGATTTAGCACCGGCCCCTTTGCCTGCTCTTCGACACTTGCTGCGCGACCATCCCAGAACTGGGCAATATGAAGAGCCGCATTGTAAACAGGCGGTGAACTGCGTCCACCCAGCTTGCCTTCATGCCCAGGGGAAAAAGGCAGGTTATCCTGACCATATTTGTCGAGCATGTGACAGCTATTACAAGACATCTTGCCGTTCTTGGAAATCCGCGTCTCGTAATACAGCATTCGGCCCAGATTGATCTTGGCCTCGGTCAGTTCGTTGTCTGCAGAGGCAGCCTCCGTTGGCAGCGGCTTAAACATCGCCAAATAGGAGTCTGAAAGGGCATCAGCCCAAGCAGGTTGGGCGACAATAGACAAAAGGGAAAAGGCGAGTAAAAGTCGGGGGATCAAAGGTTTGATTGTCATGCTTTTGGGGACAGTAATACGCTGAACTTTTTTCAAAGGTTACATACAATTTAAACCCTTGTTCCCTGCCCGAAATTTGGATGCCAGCCTTGCTCAAATGCATGCCAATATTGCGGCAGGCACTTCTTGAAGCACCCTCTTTTCTGACCTGACGAGAAGCCGAAACCGTGTATTTCAATACCACCTTTAAAATTCAGTCTGATTCAATCAAACAAATTCATGTGGCGAATCGCAGTGGACACAGGCGGCACCTTTACCGATGCCTTTGCACAAGCACCCCAAGGCCATGAAAGCCGTTGCAAGGTGCTGTCCACAGGCACTCTGCGTGTCCGTGCAGTGACAGCGGTAGAACCTGATCAGTGGATCGTTGAGGGGCTGCCTCCAATGGTCGCAGATTTCTTTAAAGGCTTCCAAGCCACCGCAGATAGCTTTAAGGGAATCATAACCTCCTCTGAAATCGTCAGCCCAGAGCACGGGCAATGTTTGCTTAAAGTCGAATACCTGGAATCGCAGCCACCTGCCCTTCCCTTTTTATTGGACTTAGTGACTGGGGAGGAGGCCCCCGTAGTAGCCACAAGAATTCTAACCCATACCGCGTTAGGCCAAAAGTTTCCACCTTTGGAACTCAGGCTTGCTACGACGCGTGCGACGAACGCTCTTCTGGAACGCAAGGGCTCTCGCACGGCACTTTTTATCAGCCGAGGATTCGGTGATCTGCTAAACATCGGTGATCAACGCCGCAGTGATCTTTTTGCTCTGCAACATGCGCCCCGCCCGAATTTTTGCGCAGCTGTGGGAGAAGTGCCTGAGCGACTTGGACAGGATGGTCAGGTTATAGAACCGTTGGATGAAAATGAGGTCCGCCGTCTCGCTTCCGCATTGATAGAAAAAGACATACGCTATGCTGCAGTCGCGCTACTCCACAGTTACGCTCATCCTCTTCATGAACTGCGAGTAGGGCGGTTATTGAGAGAGGCGGGCTTTACTCACGTGACGTTGTCCAGTGAGATCGCCCCTTTCACGAAGATTCTCCCCCGAGCTCAAAGCGCCGTCGCCAATGCCTACCTGACAGGGCCGGTAGAAGCCTTTATCCGAGGTGTGGCCGAGCCCATGGCTGAATCCTCTCTATTCATTCTCAATTCAGCCGGAGGTTTGGAATCCACGAGCACTATTCAGCCAAAGGATCTGCTGCTAAGCGGCCCAGCAGGCGGAGCCATCGGTGCCGCGAATGCCGCAGCCAGCCTCGGCCATACGCGTATCCTGACCCTGGACATGGGAGGGACCAGCACCGACGTGGCGAGGATTGATGGAACTCCAGGCTATCGATTCAGTCAAAACGTCGCCGGGATGCAACTCCTAGCTCCTTGCATTGCCATTGAAACAGTGGCCGCCGGCGGAGGCTCTATCTGCCGATGGACAACACAAGGTCTTCAGGTAGGCCCTGAAAGCGCCGGGTCCAATCCTGGCCCGGCCTGCTATGGACGCGGCGGCCCTCTGACGATCACCGATGTCAATCTTTTGTTAGGCCGTTTTGATCCCACTCGTGCACCCATCCCTCTGGATCTGAAGGCAGCACGTCAACGACTGGTTGAATTGCTGACAACGGCTCAAGGTTTCAAATCCGAGGACGAACTTCTTCATGCCTGCCTACACTTGGCTACTGAACACATGGCTGACGCCATCCGCCGCATCTCGGTGGCCGAGGGATACGATCCCAAGGACTACGCACTCTTAGCCTTTGGCGGTGCCGGGCCTCAACACGCCTGCGAGGTGGCTGAGCGCCTAGGCATGAACAGCATTCTGGCCCCTGAGCATGCGGGCATCCTGAGTGCCGTCGGCTTGCATCAAGCCGTGCCCGAAAAGTTTGCTGAAAAACAAATTCTCAGATCACTGGATGACTGCCTAGGCCAGATTGACGCCTGGGTGGAAACCTTGATTCAAGAAGCCTCCAAAACATTGGATGCAGCCGGTCATTTGAAAGGGAATGGCCAGACCTCATGCATGGCCGAGCTTCGCCTTCGAGGTCAGGACACCCCCATTCAGGTGCCTTTTCAAAAGGCATCTGAACTCCCTCATCAATATCAAACGGCTTACAAACGTCTTTTTGGTTATACACCACCGGATCATCGGGTCATTGAGCTTGTCAGCCTGCGTGTCATTGTGCGAATGGCCTCTCAGGAGAAAATCCATCCTCTACCCGCCACTGTTCCGCTTGGTGTTGGCCCTCAGCTCATTCAAGATGCATTCAGCACCCTGGTCGTCACCCACGGATGGAAAGTCGAACACATCGCCGGCTTTGGGCATGTATTGACAAAACAACCGGAAGACTCTGGACCTCAGTCAGGCGGTCTGAATCACGCCTCATTTTCTGCAAAAAGGGATCTTATCCGTCACCGCCTGCACAGCATCGTTTCGGACATGGGGGCTCTGCTTTGTCGGACCTCAATCTCGACCAATATCCGGGAGCGTTTGGATTTTTCCTGCGCGCTCCTAGACCCGCGAGGACGCCTCATTTCCAGCGCGCCTCACATCCCCGTACATCTCGGAGCTTTAGGCGTCTGTGTGCGCGATGCCACCCGGGGGTTTGAACTTAAACCCGGAGATACACTGATCACCAATCATCCGGCTTACGGTGGGTCTCACTTGCCGGATGTCACCTTGATCACGCCCGTTTTTGATACTCGGGATTCCCTGCTCGGCTTCGTTGCCAACCGCGCCCATCATGCAGAGATCGGTGGTTTGACTCCGGGTTCCATGCCTGCTGCGGCAACACAGCTCATTCAGGAAGGTGTGGTCATTCCTCCTCAATATCTCATGAGTGAAGGAGAATCTTGTTTTGAAGCGATAGCCACCCTGCTGTCCTCAGGACCCTTTCCCACACGAAATCTAGCGGATAACTTGGCCGACCTACATGCACAACTGGCGGCGAATCTTCATGGTGCCGAACGCTTCCGCGAACTGGCAGGCAATGATCCTGATTCCCTCTTGCAGTGCCTGGATGCGATCCTCAACCACAGTGCCGGGGTCTTACGGCGACAGATCCCCCAGATTCAAGAAGGAGAGGCAGAGCAGTTTCTGGATGATGGATCACGTATCCGTGTGCAAATTTCAAAACCAACCCCCTCCTCTCTCAAGCTGGACTTCACAGGAACCGCAGGGGTGCATCCTCACAACTTAAATGCCACCCGCGCCATCGTCAGTAGCACGGTTCTTTACACCCTCCGGCTGCTGCTACAGGAAGATCTACCTTTGAATGAAGGACTGATGGAACCGATAGAATGGGTGCTGCCTGAGGGCTCTCTGCTCAATCCGGTTTTTACGGGAGACCCGGCCCGTGATCCCGCTGTGGTGGGTGGCAATGTGGAGGTCAGTCAGCGTCTCGTCGATACCCTGTTGCAGGCCTTTCATCTCCAGGCCTGCAGCCAAGGCACCATGAATAACTTCTTGTTTGGCAATGAGCGCTTCGGTTACTACGAGACCATTGCCGGAGGCACTGGAGCAGGAGATGGATATCACGGAACAGATGCTTTACACAGTCACATGACGAATACCGCAATCACCGATCCAGAGATCTTGGAGCAACGCTACCCGGTAAGGTTGCGGGAGTTCGCTATCCGGCATGGCAGTGGCGGTTCAGGCACATGGCAGGGAGGCTCAGGCATCATACGTGAGTTTGAGTTCTTAGCACCTCTGACCGTTTCACTGCTGACCCAACACCGCCAGTCGGCCCCCTATGGAATGGAAGGTGGTGAAGACGGGGCCTGTGGCCAACAGTTTCTCATCCGAAACGGTAAGGCAACGCCCCTTTCCTCAAGCACGAGCTTTCAGGTGCAATGCGGTGACAGAGTGCGGATGGAGACACCGGGCGGCGGCGGATGGGGCATCAAAATGTCTTAAAGCTTAACGCGTGGATGCACTTGATAGCTCTGACTTCGCCTGCCAAAGCCAATGCATCGCCATGACTCCTATCCACGGTGCCAAACCTGCAATGACCAGCCCCATGTCGTAAGATCCGCTTCGATCCGCAAGCCAGCCGAACAAACTATGCAGCGGCGAGGTCACCGCCCACACCCACATGCTCAGCAAGCCCGTAATGCGACCGACATGTTGATCTGAAAGCTCCTGAACAAAGCTGTAATAACAGGGGAAAAGCGCGAGCGCCCCGGCCCCGATCATCAATAACACTCCCAATAGCATCCACCCCTGTCCCAGCCATGGCAGGGCCAAACTTAGGGAGGTCAGCGCACACGCAGCAGCATAAACTCGGCGACGGGAGTCATGCGGGGAAAGGTTGCATTTTCTCACCAACCAGAGAGAGACAACACCTGCCATGACACAGCCCACATCGGTCGAGATGAAATAAAGTGAGTTAAAATTCAGTGCCTCGCTTTCGGTGTAACCACGCCCGGATTGCAGAAACTTCATCAACCAGACCCGATACATATGCCAAACCGTCTGTGTGCCGGTGATCAGCAGTGCCAATGCCCAAAAGGAACGGCTGACCAAAATGCCCCCAAGGCTCAGAGATGATTGATCAGCAGGACCTTTCGGCATATCCAGATCAGCCGGACGTAACATCACAAACCAAGCCACCACCCATAGCAATCCTGCGGCCCCAACCACCACAAAGGCACCACGCCATGAACCCAGCTCATCCGTCAGCAGCAAATGCATCACTTGCGGCGTGATGATTGCCCCGATGGAGGCACCGCTTTGCAAAACACTGTTCCCCAGGGTCCGATCTTTTTCACTCAGCAGGGCGAACGTCGTCTTCAAGGCACAGGGCCAGTGCCCGGCCTCAAAGAAGCCTAACAAACAACGGCACCAGAGCAATTCCTGATAATCCCGCGTCCAGCCCGAGATCATACCCATAACCGACCAGCCCGCCAGCACACAGGGATAAAGCCAGTAAACGCGCAGTCGATCCGCCAAAAAGCCAAATAACAGCGACCCCGCAGCGAACGCCCAGCCAAATCCCAACTCCAAATTCCCGTATTGCTGATCACTCAAACCAAACTCCTGACTGACACGCACTGAGGCGTTCGCCAGAGTCACACGGTCCATGTAATTGATCGTCGTCGCCAGTAACAAAAGGCTCGTGATCCACCATTTCCATGAGGCAGGGCGAATCAAAGATTGGGTGGAAGACATGATGCCTAAACGAACCTCAAGCTCACTTTTCAAGGAAAGCGGATTTTCGTATCACAATTCATTTCAAGCGGCTCAGAATAAGCATCGCTGCCACTTACCCAAGGGTTACATTCCGATCGGTTTGCGTGTAGCCAGACCTTTATCTGTCAATCGGGCGGCTTCCTCCTCCATACCCATCCATTTCTGCCGATCCCATCTCGCCCCCACAGGGACCATGACCTCGCGTGCCAAGGCTGGCATTTTGAGCAGTGTCGCCAATCGCCCCAAGTCGTTGCGAAGTTCCAGACTGTGAGGATGCAGCGTTACCGCCTTGCGGATGGAGGCCTCAAGCATGGAGGTATCCATTCCCATCGTAAAGACAGGCACTAGCAAAGGCGGCATCGAACCCAGCACCATTGCCACAATTTGCGGGTGTTCGGAGTGACCGATGAATTCGAGGAATTTTAGGCAGAGCGACTGACCATTGTCTTGCTTCGCGAGATTCAGATGCATCATTAGAATCATGGTCGGATAATCTGGAAACTTTTCATAGCCATCATGAAAATAACCGGCGGCAACACTGAAGTCTTCTTCCAGTAAGAAGCTAAAGATCATCTGGAGCTGAGGCACCAATGGGCTTACGGGACCGATCTCTTTGAGCTTTGTTTGCACCTCGGCAATCTTGGCTAACATAGCTTTTTTACTCTTGGGTTTATTCCTTGATATGGAGCCCATTTCGTAGTGCAGTTCAAACAAGAGTGCATCGATGGAGGTAGGCTTGTTCTGACGCCACTCTAAGATGCGATCCCCCATCTCAACCCATGCATCTTCAGACTCATGCTCCGACGGGTGCATGCTGAGATGAATAATCTCCGATACCCATCTACCGGAGGCAGTCTTGAGCTGACGCAGCCGAGCCTGTGAAAAGAAATGCTCGAGAGCATCGTAGTTCCCTTCCTTGAGACGCAGTATGGCCATATCTGCCACCGCTTTCCTTTGCGATTCCGCATCGAATTCATCCCTCTCAGGAGGGAACTGAAACACATCCATCTTTTTTGTGATAATGGCGGCATAAAGGGCACAGGCATGCTCGTGGTAGCTCAGGCTCTTGCGCACCTGCACGAGGCGTCGGTCTTGATAGAGCAACAAAGAGTGTGGCAACTTTTCATCCACCATGTTCAACACAGGCAGAGCCTCCTCAACACGACCGTAATAAAGCAGCGTATATCCTTTTGCCAAAAGAATAGCCCCCGCATCATGGTAGGCGCGGTGATGATGCGCATCCTCCCAAGTCGGCACACCGATCACCCAGGGAGACTGCTTGAGCGCCAGCGGCAGAACCCTCTGCAACGCCTCATCCATGTCTGCGAGATGTTTCGGATTCCGGCTCTCATACCAATAACGTGCAGCCGCCTGAAGGTGATCATGTTCTTGTCTTTCCTCCGTTGGTGTGGCCTCACGTTCAGAAAGCAATTTCTGATGTGTCGGCAGTTTGCTCTGAGCATTCGCCCCAGTCACAAAAGTCCCCATTAGGATGAGGCATAGACAGGCAATGGAAGAGAACTGCATAGGGATTTGAGACTATGGAAATTACAGCCCTATCCCAATTTTGCAAACTCCATCATCTCAGGTGGACCGCACGGCTTGCTTATCCATTTCTAATTCGCGCCGACGATGAATGCGACCCGATGTCTTCAAGGTTAGCCGACTTGTAAGCCATCTATTTCTTTTCATTCAACACCTCACGCAGCATGATGGGATCATCCGTCGTGATGCCATCCACTCCGAGTTTAATCAGGTTACGTGCCGCTTGGGGCTTGTTCACGGTCCATACATAGAGCTCGAGTCCGGCGTCACGCACCTGCTTGACCATGGCCTCATTCCATTTCCACTTTAAGCCAAGATCCAAACCGTCCAAACCATCGGACTTCGTGTCAGCGATCAGTTGACCCAGGTCCACAGGCTTTTTGTCTTGGGTCACTTCGGAGGAAAGCCGATAAACCTTTAGCCATGGCAGGGCTTTCTTGGATTTTTGCGCCACCTCACGATCAAATGCAATGATGCAGAGTTGATGAGCCCGGGGACGCCAAGCCGCCAATTCCCGCGCTAAAACCGGCACCACCTCAGGACCACATTTGATCTCCAGGAAGAACCGTTTTCTACCAACCGGCATGGTAGCCAGGGACTCAGCCAAGCTGGGGATTTTCTCCCCCTTGTAAGCACCCCGTTTCCACGAACCTGCATCCAAGGTCTGTAGCTCTGCCAGAGTGCTCTTATCTACCTTTTTTGACACCCCTGTCGTGCGCTTGGTGTCATGATCATGCAGGACTGCGATTCGTCCATCAGCCGTCAAAAACAGATCGAGTTCACAGGCATCTGACTGATGCTGCCACGCAAGATTGAAAGCCGCCACGGTGTTCTCGGGCGCACGCTCTGAAAAACCACGATGAGCAACGATCTCGGTGGCTAAGAGACCGGAGTTCATCAAAAGAAAACCGAGAAAACAGGAAAACTTCATGCAGAGAATAGGACAGTTTAGGAAGACTCCAGCAAGAGCACAATTCTTTATATGAATGTGGCCTGCCCCCCGAAAGTTGACCCAAGAGTTATGAGAGTCTGAAGTGTGCGCAAGCACATCACAGAGATCATGAAACGTAAAAGACACAGCCCGGAAGAAATCATCAAGAAGCTGCGGGAGGCC
>Ga0247833_1002318_pt1 | contig 28030 bp, 9 predicted proteins | sample LaCruzMarch2015__7_FD_187117 | JGI IMG/M metagenome (GOLD analysis project Ga0247833, IMG submission 187117) | Freshwater microbial communities from meromictic Lake La Cruz, Castile-La Mancha, Spain - LaCruzMarch2015_8m | ecosystem: Environmental > Aquatic > Freshwater > Lake | place: Spain... | reverse complement strand
CACCCAATTTCCCAAATTTGAATAAAAGCTACTTCTCAGGGGGAGCGGGTCTGTCATCCACCGCAAAGGATTATGGAATTTTTCTTCAAATGTTACTGAATAAAGGATCCTATAATGGCAAACAAATACTTTCTCCCCGAACCGTGGAAATGATACTTAGTAATCATTCCGGACGGCTTATGGGTGATACTCATTTTGGATTGGGATTTTCAATAGTCACCTCCGCTAATACCGATGATATTAGAAATGTAGGTACTTTTTCATGGGGAGGTGCTTTTGCTACTACTTATTGGGCCGACCCTAAAGAAAATATAGTAGCTGTTCTTTTGACGCAGCAATTAGGCGCTGGTCCGGAATGGGGCGAATTACAAAACAAATTTAATGTAGCTATTTATCAGGCTTTAAAATAAACTGCTGATATTTTCTCTCAAATAAAAAGAAGAATTAAGGTAAGTATGATGCCGGCAAGCGAAAAATACATTCCTTTTTTGAAAATGCTGGTAGAAGGTAAAAACATCCAGAAAGAGGATATGACAAAAAACAGCAGAGAAAAACCGAAAAATATATTGAAAAAGTAAAGGGGATCTGCTGATTTTGCCTTGTGCAAATGCGTCATTTTATCCATGATAAATGGCAGTTCCTTTACTTTATAACGGGCTAACCCATTGCTTGCATCGTACTGTCCGTTTTCAAAATAACTGATATTTCCCTCCGTCTTTATTAATTTAAATCCTTTTATACCCAATAATGTGCCAAGTTCCTGAGGATTGGCATTCAGGACGATTTCCTTGGAAATATCTTTTTCCTTTTTTAGGAAATCAGTATCCCGGAAGATGAGTACTACGCCGCTAATGGCATAAACTGACATGATTCCGACTAAAAAGAACCCAAGATATCTATGTAATTCTCTCATGCTTAGGGAAGATAGTATAGATTTTTTCATGGTGTTTTATATTAATATTCCGGACACTCCGCCGGTCTTTCTGGTTGCAAATAAAGAATAACAGGGCTACCTTTTGGTAAAAAGACACCCTCGCCGGGCATAGGTTCCTGTTTATAAACATACATGCCAGAAAACGAAACATTATTTTCAGGCCCCATGATAGTGCCAATGGTTAAATCATTGGCAATGATATTGGTAGCCGCTTCTTCGTAGGTATTACAAATAAGATTGGGAACGGGTGCACGGTCTGTATTTCTCACAGAGATGACAAAATCTAAATAACTGCCTTTCGGAAGTTTTACCAAACTGGCATTTATTCTACTATTTGAAAGCCTTTTTCCTTCAAAATAAACCTCTAAAATGGTCTTTTCTTCATATTCTGATTCAAATCGCTCCTCCCGTATTCTTGAATATATGCCCAAACGCAGCAATTGTTTTTGATAAGCCTCATATTCATCGTTATTAGAAAGTTTTGGTAAAGTAACCGATGGAGCATCTCCACCTGTAATTACACAATATATAGTTCTTCCCGACTTGATTTTAGCGCCCTTTTCCGGAACCTGGCTTATAATGATTCCCGCTGGTCTGTTTAAAACATACACTTCATCACTGGCTACAAGTTTGAAACCCTGGTCATCAGCTTTTTCTAAAGCAGAATCAAAACGCATACCTGAATAATCAATTACTTCCTTAGCAGATCCATGCCTTGTGTAAAGAAAAAGGACCCCTTTTACCAGATTGATGATAATAAAAATACTGATAATGAAAGCCAACAGATTTTTTAAAAAAAACCAGGAGGTGAAAAATTGATAAGCTCCGGAGGCGTAATCCTTAAAGTTTTTTGAAAATCGGGTTGGGGCTAAATTATTCATAGCTTCATTTATTCTTTTTTCTCTTTCATCCTCCACTTCTTCAACCACCGCTTCTTCCACTGTTTCTTCCTTTACGAACACAATGTCCGAATTTACATGTTGAAATGGTAATTTTTTTTCTTCAAATAGAATAATACTTTCTTCAGTTTCCTCTAATTCTTTGTCTAAAGGCATTTTATGTTTTGCAAATTCATTTTGATTATAAATAAACTGATGCCAGGTAATCTGATTATGTAACATTATTTTTTCTATCCATTTCTCTTGGATAGAAAATATGGGGTTAACTTCCTTAATAAAAATTTGAAAACTTTTATCTTCAAAAACAGTAGCATTCAAAGTAACATAGCCTGGACCATTAAACCCTAAAGATTGAAGTCCTTTTTCTATTTGCTCAATGAATTCAGGCCATACAGATGAAATTTTTTCGAGTAAGAGACTTTCATGCTGATGATAAATGAATTTCATTTGATCATCCTTCCCCTTTTTGGCATGAATGGGGGTAAGGTAAAATCGTTCAAATGAATCTTCTGAATTTTCCAAATGAAAAAAACTAATGATTAATTCATCTTCTTCCAATGCCTGCAGTATATAGGCGTTGGAGGGATTAGATTCTTGTATTTCTTCAAAAAAAAGTTGCCAGATTTTCCGATTCCTTTGTGTTTCAGGAAGGCGGGGCGTATTTCTTACAAAATCCTTGAAAGCATTTATTTCATGTTCCCCATAGATTTCAATTCTTTTTTTATCATAATGGTATTCGTCGGTAATTATAAAATATGCATTATCAGATGGGCTTTTTTCGTTTAACCACATTGAAATTTGCCAGAACGGAACGGTTTTTATGCCATTTTTATTCAAGCTTTGTATCTGTGCACTTCTCTTATAATTTACCTTTGAAAAGGCTGAGGCCACCCCCCAATAAGGAAGCTGTTCTTTTTCAAACCATTGGAAAAGCGTTCCTGTCGCAGCTATTTTTCCTGAGGTAATGGGTATCATTAGATACTCTTTTTCCTTTAACTCAGCGACACTTATTTTAGGGCAATGATTTCTTATTTTGTTAAATAATTCATGTATTTCCAAATTATTTTGAATGGTAAGGTATATCCATCGTGCTGGAACCCTATATAGAATAACCCCCAAACTACTATTTTCAGAAAAAACCAGTATATTTTCTATCGTACCTACCATAGCTAGTTTTTCATACCAAGCAATCGCTTCGGACAGATGATTTTTGTTCACACTCTCCATGGAATCAATCATGATAGCCTGAGGGAAAACAGGATATTCTGTTTGAATTTTTTCTGTTAAAACCTGGGTCAGTTGGGAAGCAATTTTACCCGAAATGCCTCCCGTTAACGCCTGAAAATGTAATATTTGGTTTACTATTATTTCTAAAAACGAAGTGGGTGTCTGATCGATAGTGCCTAAATGCTCAAACCACTCCTTCTCATCAATTACTTCAATAAATGGTTGAATTTCAATTGGATAGGATTTTCCTGATGTGGTGACAAATCCTGAAACTAACTGTGGGGAATTAAATTGAAAGTTTTGACCCAACTGGATCATTTGTAATGAAATTTCCGTTGTCTGTAGTTCCGTGAGCGTTACAGATTCATTTTTTTTACCTAAAAGTAGGTCTTTGTTCGCCATTGGTGGTAAACAATGCCAATGATCGTCGTGGTACCAGATGATTGCCTGGAAAGGGGTTCCATTGGGAATACTAGCCAGTTGGATATGAGCTTCTTCCATAGCTGGCTCTATGCCTATAATAAATTCGTCAGATGAATCATGGGCAAATAACTTATCTAAATGACTGATAAATTCTTCCGGATGCTCTATTTTTACCTTTTTTGTTCCCTGAGTCACCAAAAACAGAGGAAAATCAGGGCCCTCCAATGGATCTGAAAGCCATTCCTTCCATGCCTCTTTTTCATATTCCGATCTGTTCTGCCAGTCCATTTTACTTATCCAGTCCCTGAAAAATGCCCGGTTTATCCTTTCCTGGAAGATATCAATTTTCGTGTTTGGCACAATAAAACTTCCTCCATTTTTGGAAGAATGCGGTATAGGAATAATCTGTATAAACTCACCTAACTCATTTTTCAATACTGATGAAATGATTTCAGGGGAGCTATTATCCCAATCCGTTAAACTAAGTTGTTTGGAAGAGGGACTCCTGAAGTTAAATGTTTTAAGCGCATTCCACCAGTTTTCAACGTCCTGAGCAAAGGTTATGGAAGGAAGATTTAAATTATTTGGAATATTTAGCTGGCCTAAAATTTCAAATAATGAGCTCACCTTTTTATCATCGGCGGAAAGGGTAATGATAGCAATGTTAATGTATTGACCTAAAGTGGAAGGGTCTATTTCTTTTATTATGTTTCCTGGTAAATCCCCTGAGACAAAACAAGATTCCTTTATATGAAAAAGTTTTCCTTCTTTGTCTATCCAAATGAGTACTTTTTCAATGGAATAACCTGGTAAATGCAAGTTTATAAACTGAGCACCCAGGAACGATTTTTCTCTATGTCTGGAGCTGCCTCCAAATAAAATGCCTGTTTTTATCTTCATTAATTATTGGATTATAAACAATGTTGAGATACGTTGCTGTTTGCCTTGCAATGTTAACATATACGTTCCTTTTTCCCAAAGGGTACCATCAAGCTGTATTTTTTCCTGAATGGAAGGAAATAATTGTTTGAAAACAAGTTTACCTGAAAGATCATGGATTTCGAGTAGTGCGTCATTTTTAACCTTAAGATCCCATTCCACCTGAATAATCCCGGCACTTGGATTTGGAAAAATGGTGCAGGTAAGAGCAGGGGGTAAAGATGTCGTATTTACGGTATTATCAATTTTAACATATAAGAAATTTAGTGGAATAAAACCACCCGCCCCATTTGAAAGTATGTATCCAAAAACATCCTGAATACTATTTGTATTCGTGTGCACATAATTGATTAAACTGGCTTTTATTTCAGCCTGCGTAAAAAATTGGCCTATTTTTAAGGTGTCTGTTTTTCTAAGGATCGCCCCGTTTTTTGGTAATGAGGTAATTATAAATTTCAAAGCGGTATCGGCAATTCCAGGACTATTGACCGTCAGATTTAGTGGAGTGATGAAGTTTTTACCCCCTGATTTAACCAACAAGGTATCTGATTTTGCTAAAGTTGGCATTTGGGGAGAGGAAGTGGAACAAAATTCAATGTTCCAGCTTTCAATGGATCCTGCGGTAATACTTTCTCGTTTAACCACTCGGAAGCGAAGAATCCAGGTACCTCTTAAAGGTTCTCCTTTAAAAGCAGAAAGAGGTTGATTGGGTTTAAAAACAATAGCATCATCGGGAGGACAAATTAGATCTTTGGGTGATTCATCATCAAATCCCAGGATGAATTTATTGGTCAATGCACATCTTTGGTCGAAAAGGATTACCTCAGTACCTTTAGGGCTAACGAGGGAGACTCTTAAATTTCTCACATATTCGAATGTTGCTTTTATGAGAGGGATATTAATATCTTTTATGTTTCCATCTTCATTTATAACGATGGAACTCTCAATGGTAGGCGTTCCCTGTCCGGGAATAGTGAGAAGATTAGTATTTCTGCTTGCTTCACATTTAGTTACTGCAGTATGAAAAGTTGAAACCGGGGACCATTCGCCGACAATACACGCGTTATTTGCACGTACTCTCCAATAAAATAGTTGATTATCAGGCAGAAATGCGGTGGGTGTGAATGTTCCCGTTTTAAGCCCTTGGGAACTACTCACCAAATCGTCCTGACCGAAGCGGGGTGAGGTTGATAGTTGAAAATCGTACGTTTCGGCATTCGGTAAAGTGGCCCATTCAAAAGGGGTGGACAGTATAATTCCTGACTGACCGTTAAATGGCTTGGTAGTTTTCAATCCACTAAAATCGGTCGATAAAGTTTGGATAAATGCTTCCTGCAGATACACTGTTCCCGCTGATGTTTTCGCTGTAAGCACCAATGGTAAGGTATCTCTGCGAATGCCTTTAAAAAAGAGAGTCAATTGAACAGAATCACCAGGTTTTACAGGGTTTTTGCTGAATGAAAAGGTAGCATCAGCAGGTAGGCCACTTTGAACACCGAGGGTTAGGGTGGAATCAAATCCCAGGGCACTATTGGTGGTGATGTTAAAGACGGCATTATTTGGTAAACAATGTAAGGGAATACCTGCTGGTTCTAATTTCCAGGAAAAAAGAGGCGCGGTCGGATTTTCAATGACAAATTCTTTTTCCGAAACCTGGAAAAATATATTATCAGCCGCTTCGATTAAAAGTCTGGCATTTCCCGAGCTTACCTGAGGAAGGGTAACGAGGGCATTCCCGTCATTTGGTGTATTCAAAGCCAGTGTAAATGGGAAGGTTAATCCCTTATCTACCGATAATTTTATATGTACAAACTGGCAATTAACGGGTAATTTATTGGTTCCGGCAACTTGCCACGAAACGTTGAGGGTTCCCCCTGCCACTGCTTTTGATTCAGGCGAGTTTACTAAAAATGGACCAGCCTGATCGGTCACCTTAAATTGTACATCTTTCCAGATGACAGCTCCACCTTGAGGGTTATTATCCCTTACGGTACAGCGAAAAGATAAGTTTCTGGCATAATTTGGTAAAATTTCCACTCTGGATGCGCTTCCTGCAAGTAAACCTGGCATTTGAGGGAAAACACGAAAGGACTCTTCCCTGGCTGGGAATGAGCGGAAAAGGGGTGAATTATTCTTGGGCTCTCCAAGGGGGGTCGTAGGTCCGGAATCTATCTGTTCCCAATTATAAGTCAATTTATCATTATCGGCATCCTTGGCCACCGCCTCCAGTTTGAAGGGTGTGGAAATAGGAATCGAAAATCCATTCTTATAAGCTATAGTTAACTCGGGTACATCATTAGGCGTTGGTATATTTATACCGCAACCAGCACCGGAACCTGTCTGGACAAAGGGAATGAAATCGTCCAAACTTCCTCCATGAAAATAGTCATCTACGCTGAATTGATAATTATCAGCACCACAAGCACTTGCATAAGACATGATGGTAGAACCTCCTCCTGGTTCAAAACCGTCTGCCGGAGCCACATTATCCTGATTTCCAGCGCAACTGTTAAATGAGTGAGAGCAGGAAAATTGATGCCCCAATTCATGGGCAAATACGTTTAGCGTGATGCTCAGTAGATTGGATGAATAATGACAGGTAACGCCACGGGCCTTGCCACTGCTACATACATTCCCCAATGTGGCAATACCTACTACGCCACCACTACAGCCCGAGGTAAATATGTGGCCAATGTCATAGTTATTTGCCCCAACCATGCTGTTTATAACCGCGCCATTCTGATTTAACAGCTGGGTAAGATTGCTGGGTTCTGGAAACGGATCCTTTTCGGCATCTAAAAATATTAAAGAATCATTTTTTGCAATCAACTCCAGTTGTACCGCTGCTTCCCGCAATAAAATTTGATTCATACGGTTCACCGACGTTACAAAACTGGTCAATACCGATTCAATGGTGCCCCCTTTCGCTTTGGCGTATTCAGCCGTACATGAAAGAGCAAATCGATATTTTTTTAAGGTTACTTTGGCATTTCTTAAGCTACTACCAAAAGAAATGGCATTTTCCTGGGCTCTTATGACGTCCTCGATGCTCTTTTCTTTTGTCTCACATTGTACCGAGGAGGCTTCGGGTATAACCCTGTTTTGAGCATCATAACTTATTGAAAATGAAGGATTATTAGGGTCAGGTTCGACATACCATTCTTCTCCGTCTTTTTTAACAACGGCGAATATTTGTTGGGAATTCAATTCCAAACGTATGGATCCCTGTTTACTTGAGGATGCCTGTCCAGAGAACGCTCTAATATTTGGGTATTGATCAGCAAGCTCCTTTGCCATTACCTTTTCTTCCTTTAGATCAAAGGAAATTAATTCTCCATTGGGATGGGGTAGAAAAATAGTCGTTTTTTCTTTTTGGGATAATGCTTTTTTAAATAGATCAATGTCCACGCTCCAACGTCTTCCCTCATCTGTTTTTAATGTTTTAACATTGGCCTGCAAGGTAACCCATTGACTTTTCCAATAGGATTGAGCCGAAGTAAAACTGAAAAAAAATAAAAACAAAACGAAAAGGGGAGCGCGTGAATAGAACATAGATATTTTTTTCATTAGGGTATAATAATACAAAAATAAGAACCTTATTCATAAGATTTTAAAAAGTAGCGCCAAGCTGAATATTACCTATATGAAAAATAGGTCCGGTGGCTGATTTTCGCCCTTGATATTTGAATAAAAGACGAATATTTCTTCCTATTATTTTTTCAAATTGAAGGGTCCACTGCCAATTATTTCCTGTTTGCAAACCCTGTAAGAGCGCAAATGAAGCAGGACTGTTTTTCAAGCCACTGTACTGAATAAAAATATTTGACATTTGTCCCTGCACAGATTGACCTGCTTTTGCATTCCAGGTAGTAGAAAAACTTACTTCCCTTTTATTCAGGGTTCCTGTGTTTTCGCTCCATTCCCGCGGCGTACTTTGATCATTCGTGAACGTTAACAGGGAACGAAAGGAGTTAGTAGGTAAAAACTGAAGGGATACACTACTTTTTTGAGTGGTCATATCAAAATTCTTTTCTGGAAATCTTTCTGCTCTCTGCCTGTTGGCACCCTTACCCAGTTCTGTTCGGAGCAACCATTTGTTCGACATATTCCAACGTAGTTTTAAAAAGGTCTCTTGTTGTACCCGCATTTCTGAGCCGATAGTTTGTAGCCATTTTTGAAGCTGTTGATTATTGCCAAGCTGTATATCCCATAATTTATGGCCCTTGTTTACAATCAAAACATTCCTTTGCTGGTAAATTAAAGATACTACATTGGGGTCATCTATGCTGACGGAAAAAGGATTTAAGGATATTAATCCCTGGTCAGCCGTGGTTTTTTTATCCATTCGCCAATTTGAGTTCCATTGCCATCGGGCATATTTTTTAAATAATTTACCTTTATATCTGCTGGGGTCAACGGTAACAGATTGGGTGAAATGCAAAAACCTGGTTGGTAAATATTGATTACTTAGGGTATTCACTCTGATGAAATCTGCCTGGTCTTGAAAGGGGGCAATCATCATTTCTTGTTGTTGTAAAATGCCATCCTGGTTAAACAACGAGTCCAGCCAAATATGCGTCCCCTCTCCCGGAGCAACTTTTATGTAAGTATATTCCAGTCTTGGTTCCTGACCACTTCCTCTCTCATACACCGTATTTCCCCGAATTAAACCTTTTAAAAACGAGCCATCTCCCTGAACTTGTCCAAGTAAAACGCCTTTGGACGATATATCATTTGTTAATCTGTCCATAATGGACAAATGTCTGTATTGCCATATTTGTTTCATTTTAAAATGATTACTCAAAGTATGCGTTCCTTCCAACTTGACAAAGCGCGCTTTGTAACTCATCTGAAGTTTTTCTTTAACAGGTAAAAAATCTGTTCTGTCCTGGAGTCGTAATGCGAAGGTATTTGCCTTTTTCTCAGGCGATTTTACGGAAAATTGTACCTGATGAAAAGCAAAGCTACTGGAGTGAATCAGTGAAGTTGCCGGGTTCTGTTGTACTTTTCTTTCACCTTCCATTTGACCACTAAATTGCCACTTATTTTTGCCTGGCAAGGTATGTATAAATTGAATATTGGGTCTGGAGAAGGAGGTGTTTTCACCAGAATAATTTGCTGTTACCTGATTAAAGGCGCCGGTAAAAGAAGAATTTTTATTGGCCCAGGTGGCAGCCGCATTTTGTCGTAAGCCATTAAAAAGCCCATGTCTGAGATAATGTTCTATCTGGTAGTCTAATTTGTTGCCTTGCAGAGTGCTATAACTTATTTTTAATCGGAGGGTGTTTTCGTTATTTTCAGGGAGCTCAGATTTTCCTAACTGGTTTGTGAGGCCCCAGTCTCTTAAAAAATCAGGTTGGCGAATGGGTTCTAATGCGGAGTATTTTTTACTCACAAACTCATGACTTAGGGTTATATCTACGAGATTTTCAGAAGCGCCAAAAGGAGATTGCCATTTCCATTCATTCCAGCTCGCCAGGCCTGTGTTCATAGTATTTTTATAGGATGAAAAGCGATTATTATCTTGAAGAGAAAGCCCCATTTCAGTTCGCCAACTCATTTTTTGGAATATTTTACTTTCTTGTCCAATGGTTAAGATGCTGTTTGCCAAAGGAAAAAAAATAGGAATGAAGGGCTCATATTGACCTTGAGGCTCACAGGTGATAGGATCAGGTGGTACATATTCGTAGATTCTATCGTTTCCAATGAGCTGAGTAGACAGTCTGTAATTTCCCTTTCCTGAAGAGGGTACGCCAAATTTTACAGTATATTTATCTGACAAAGATTGGTTAACATATATAAAAAAAGTGTCTATTTTTCCGCAGGGCAAAAGCGTGTCTCGCCGGGTATAATAGGTTCGGGTAGGATCGGTATCATCGGACGATTCCCAGCCAGGAAGATAAAGCTTTTCTAACGCCGAGGTGGAATTCGCTAAAGTATTTACATCTTCCTCCTTTAAATCTCGGTACCTATGACTCGTTTTACCATCTTTTTGGGTGAGTCCGTTTATAAAAAAGGTGCCATTTTTATGCTGATATTGACTGTTGAAAGCAAGGATAGATCTGTTTTGCTCGGTATTTGCATATTCAAATTCTACCACCACCCTGGTTTCTCTTAGTATCAATTGGTTGGGGGTAAAAATGATTTCACCTCGGTTATAGTCAATGATATAGTCTCCGGAAGTACCCCTGATTGCTTTTTTTCCATTGATAAAGATTTTTTCAGTACCGGCCAGGATAACGGTTATGGCTCCTGTTGCTGGCGTTGAAATTCTGTATGGCCCTTGGTTTCCCTCCGACACATCTAAGGTAATCCGTTGAAATTGTCCTCTTGAAAAGGAGGCACTACCTGTCGTCTCCCATTTATTTTCCTTGTCAAAAAAATGTAATTTCAGACCTTGCACTTTCTTATAAAAATTATTAAAATGGCTTTGATCTCTTTGAATTTCGAAATCACCTGCGGTAAAATGAAATTGATCTTTTTCGAGGGCAATAAATACTTTATCAAATTCTTGTAATTGCAGGGTATTTCCAAAGGCTTGAATAGGCAAATTTTCATCTGTTATAGCAGCTCTGATGGTGAAGCCGGGAGCAATTTCACCCGTAAGCTGAAGATTTAATTGGGAATTAAGCACAAGATCTTGCCTGTTACCAATAGATATCCCTCTCATAAAGCCACCGCTGTAGTCAATTCGTCGAAATTCGTCGGCCATAGAAAAAGACGCTAATTCAGATTTCCCCATCAAAAAAAAGGTTTCAAGGGTGTCGGGAATAAGCAGAAAATCAGAGGATTTGGTGTTAATCCATTCCTTAGGAAAAGTTCTGTATCGGATGAGTAGGGGAGTACCTTTTTTAAATAATTGACCGTTACGCCATTTTAAAATGCCGGAAACCATAAAATACAGGCTGTCAGGCACTGGGATAAGTGGGTTAATTTGAAAAATACTAACAGAGGATGAAAATATAGGTAAACTGTCCAATAATATGCCATCCTCCTGGAAAATGATTTTTTTTTCATGCATGTTTCCCCAATCTGATATGTTTTGTGACATAACATTGAATGAAAGGAATAAACACATTACAAAATACCATTTAGGCATACCTGTTTTTATTTTCAAACTTTTTGACGTGGAGCTTGTTGGTTGAAAACTTTATATTTCAATAGTTCTCCGCATTATTTTAACTTGTTTTTCAAACATTTTGTCGAAAAAAAAACCTATTTTTGTTCTCTTATTATTTTCAATATCAGTTAATCAATATGACCATGTACCCAAAATTACTACTATTAATTTTAGTGAATGGTTTGTTTTTTGAGCTAGGGTTTTCACAAACATCCTTAGATAACAAATGTAGAACTATTGACGGTACTTTTAATAACCTCTCAAATCCTTCCTGGGGCTCAACAGGTACAAATCTGGTCAGACTCGGAAAGGCTGCCTACCAGGATGGTATTTTTCAACCTTTCACAGGTAGAATCAGTGGCAGGGTTATTAGTAATGAAATTTTTGCTCAAGATGAAGTTGATATAAAAGATCCATCAAATTTAAGTGATTTTTGTTGGGTTTTTGGACAGTTTATAGATCATGAATTTGGATTAACACCAAATAATTCAGAAAGATTTGATATTGCCGTGCCACCGGGAGATATTTGGTTTGATCCAAATGATGAGGGTAATGTGGTTATTCAAATGAAACGCAACCTTTTCGATAAAAAATCTGGCAATTCCGTAGCTAATCCTAGGCAACATGTCAATATGGTTACTTCCTTTATTGACGGTTCGGCTGTTTATGGCTCAGATATTAAGAGGGCAAATTGGTTGAGGTCATTTAAAAATGGAAAACTTAAGATGTCCGAAGGTAATTTAATGCCTTACAATACATTAAGCGGTGAATTAGATTCTCCCATTGACCCACTGGCTCCGGAGATGGTAAATGATACCGGGGAAGAGTCTAAATTGTTTGTTGCAGGTGATGTCCGTGCCAATGAAAATCCACTGCTTGCCTCCGTTCATACCCTTTTTGTTCGGGAACATAACAGACAATGTGATTTAATCAAATTAAAAAATCCTGCCTGGTCCGATGAAGAAATTTATCAATATGCAAGGAAAATAATAGGAGGCTTTATTCAGCAAATACTTTTTAATGAATGGTTGCCGTCGGTAGGTGTTCAATTGCCTGCTTATTCAGGTTACAAAAATAATATTAACGCGACAGTAAGTAACGAGTTTACTGGCGCTGGATTTCGATTGGGTCACACTCTGTTAAGTAGCAAAATAATAAGATTGAATCCAGATGGTACACCGTTTCAAAGTATGCTTGACCTTAAATTGAGGGATGTATTCTTTAAAGTGTCAGCGATTAGAGAAAGTGGCGGTATTGAGCCCTTCCTTCAAGGCATGGGATCACAGATTCAACAGCGTTTTGATTCAAAAATAGTGGACGATATTCGTAATTTTTTGTTTGGTAAACCAGGACAGGGAGGTTTTGATCTGGCTGCTATTAATATTCAAAGAGGACGGGAAAGGGGGCTGCCTTCCATAAATGAATTGAGAAAAGCGCTACAATTACCTCTTTATAAATCTATCGCCGATATTAATCCAGATAATGTAACCCTGACCAGAAAGCTGGAGTCTCTTTTTAGAGATATAGAATCTATCGACTTATGGGTGGCTTTGCTCTCGGAAAAGAAGTTAGAAGGTACTATTTTTGGAGAAACGATGAAGCATTTTTTAATCGTTACCTTCACAAATCTAAGAGATGGCGATAGATTCTATTATGAAGTAGATCCTGTTTTAAATGCTGAGGACAAAAATTTAATCCGTGAAGTGAAGTTTAGCCATTTGATCTTAGCTAACACAGCCATTAAAAAGATGCAGTCACTGGTTTTTAATCAGGTAAACTATCCTGAGGTTTGTGAAAAAATGGATATGGAAGCTTCTTTTAGTTTTAGAAACGTAAACGAAGTGCCTATTTCCAATATGGGCGTGTATTTTTCAAATCAGGCGATTCGGTCTACAAATGCTTTGGGGGAATTTTCAGTAAAAAATTTATCGGCGTGCAAAGCCTATGAATTTGTTCTTGCCACCGATGTAGCCAGTCCATTAGCTGGCTTATCCACCAAGGATATTCTTTTGATCCAAAATCATATTCTCGGTAATAATAGAATTAAATCTATTCCTTCATTGGTTGCCGCAGATGTTGATAATTCTGGTGGGGTTTCTTCCTTGGATATCATTATGTTACGAAAAATTATTCTTGGTTATACCTCTAATTTAGTAGTAGAAAATAGCTGGCAATACGTCTCTTCACTGGCCTCTGAAATGGGGGTTTTCCCAAATAAGGTAAAGTTTTTAGAGAGTAATCCTTATGGTACTCGTCAAGATTTTTACCTGGTTAAAAAGGGGGATGTCGATGGTGATTGGTACAATGAAGTTCCTGCAGCGTCCGTTGACGCTTCTATTGTTATCGGTGAAAATGATTTTATTGCTGGTCAGGAGGTAAATTATCCTATTCAATTTTTAGACGGAGGACGTTGGGGAGGTTTTCAATTTTCCTTAGCAATAAATTCAGATTTGGTTGAACTTGAAGATATTCAACGTTCAAATTTACCTGATTTTTTTGAGGCAAATCTTAATTGGAATAAAGAAAAAAATGTAGTTCACGTTTCCTGGAATTATTCTGGAACTAATGTTCCCTTTTTTGAAAAAAACCAGTTGTTATTTAACCTTAAATTGAAAGCAAAAAAACAAGGCTATTTTAGTGAAGCGGTATCCTTTTCAACAGATGGTCTTTCCCCGGAAATTTATCAGCCTGATGCAACGTCAGGAAAGATAAATATGACTATTTTGCCAAATCAAATTAATGATTTTACTACCTATTCACCTTATCCTAATCCATTTGTAGAGGAAACTAATATTCCCTACACGCTTGATGCATCTACCTTTGGAATGTTAAATGTATTTGACTTAACGGGAAAAGTAGTTTTGCAAGAAAGAAGATTAATGGCATCGGGAAGGGGAAACTGGCTTGTTTCCGGTGACAGACTTTCTCATAGTGGCCTTTATTTTTATAATATTGTTACAGATTCGGGACATAAAAGTGCGGGCAAAATTTGGATGCTGCAAAAATAACATGTATTTTAAAGCGAAAATTCGCTAAGTATGAACTCCGAGCATTTCCCAAATCTTTTTAAACCTTTAGATTTAGGTTTCACCCAGCTTAAGAATAGAATCCTTATGGGTTCAATGCATACTGGGCTGGAGGAAGCAAAAAATGGTTTTGAGCGCTTAGCTGCTTATTTTGCAGAAAGAGCAGCAGGACAGGTAGGATTAATGGTAACTGGAGGAATTGCGCCAAACAGAGCCGGTTGGGTCGCTCCATTTTCCGCCAGACTAACAAATAAAAGTGCTGTTGTAAAACATCAAATGATTACCGACGCTGTTCATGCAGAAGGTGGCAAAATATGTATGCAAATCCTTCATGCCGGCAGGTATGGTTATCATCCGATTTGTGTGGCGCCATCGGCTATAAAATCTCCTATTAGTCCCTTTAAACCTTGGGCCCTTAGCGAATCTTCTATTAAAAAAACAATCATTGATTTTGCACATACCGCGCGTTTAGCCCAGGATGCCGGCTATGATGGTGTAGAAATAATGGGTTCAGAAGGGTATTTGATTAATCAGTTTTTAGTCACTCACACCAATCATAGAAAGGATCAATGGGGCGGATCATATCAAAATAGAATGGCCTTCCCACTGGAAATAGTAAGGCAGGTAAGAGCCGCGGTAGGCAAAGAATTTATTCTTATTTTCAGATTATCTCTTACTGACCTTATTCCCAACGGTTCAACCTGGGAGGAGGTCGTTTTACTGGCGAAGAATCTTGAAAGTGAAGGGATAAATATTATTAATTCTGGTATAGGCTGGCATGAAGCCAGGGTTCCTACCATCGCTACCCAAGTGCCAAGGGGAACTTTCACCTGGCTTACTGCAGAACTTAGAAAAGAACTTGATATCCCCATTATAGCTACCAATAGAATCAATATGCCTGATGAGGCGGAATCTATCATTGCAAAGGGACAGGCAGATATGATTTCTATGGCTCGTCCTTTTTTAGCGGATCCTGCCTGGCCTCTAAAAGCGAAACAAGGCAGAGTGGATGAAATCAATACCTGTATCGCTTGTAATCAGGCTTGTTTAGATCACGTTTTTGAAGGTAAACCAGCAGGATGTTTGGTTAATCCGAGAGCCTGTGCTGAAACGGAGCTAATATTTAATAAAGTACCTAAAAGTAAAAAAATAGCTGTGATAGGGGCAGGACCAGCGGGTATCACTTTTGCCATTCATGCCGCCGAACGGGGACATGACATTCATTTGTTCGAAAAGGAAGCCGAAATAGGAGGACAATTTAAGTTGGCAGCCAATATTCCCGGAAAAGAGGAGTTTAAGGAAACCCTTAGATATTTTGCCGTTCAACTAAAGCTGAACCATGTCAAAGTGTATCTAAATACTTCTTTTGATTTTCAATCTGTTAGTGATCAAGGATTTGATGAAGTAGTCCTTGCTGCTGGAGTCAAGCCTAACCCTATTTCTGCTATTCCAGGCATTAATCATCCTTCCGTCGTCTCTTATGCCGATTTAATACTAGGTAAAGTGCCCAAAGGAAACAACGTAGCAATTATTGGCGCGGGTGGTGTGGGTTTCGATGTGGCCACTTTCCTCGCACATGATAATGCATATAACATTGATAGCTTTCTGTCTTCCTGGCAAGTAGATAAGTCTTTTACCGTGCCGGGAGGTTTACTAACTGAGAAGGTTAATCATAAAATACATCGCTCTATTTATTTATTGCAAAGAAGTAAGGGTAAACACGGAAAATCATTGGGTAAAACAACCGGCTGGATTCATAAAAAGGAATTGCAAAAAAGAGGTGTTCAAAGTATTTCCGGGGTGTCTTATGAAAAAATAGATGATGAGGGCCTCCATCTTAAAAGAGAAAATGGCGAACATGAATGCCTTAAGGTAGATCAAATTGTTATTTGCGCCGGTCAACTTCCTGTTTTTGACCATTCTCTTTCTATTCCTCACTTTTCCGGAAAAATTCATTGGATTGGTGGCGTGAAGGAGGCAAAAGAATTAGACGCAAAAAAAGCAATTAAAGACGCAGCTATCTTAGCCGCTTCTATTTGATAATCTTAAAATCCCTTTATTTATTTGATATTCAAAGTATGATAAAAATAAATTTGTAAAAAATACATTATAATGTAGTTGTATATTATTTCTATTTATATATTTGCATGATGTATTTTTTTTCGACAATCTTATAATTTTAAATATTTTTGTGCGTTTTTCAAAAAATACTTCAACGGCGTTTTGCCGATATATTATAGTCTCTCTCAAAAAAAAACCTACATTTTAGGTGTCCTGGTTAGTCAAATAACCTGCTTCTTAGTCTTGGTATGTGTATATCGGTGATACGTGGTGAAACACGCTGACAGTTTATTTCTGAAAATACTATGTATAATCAATAAATGGTATGCTTTTTGAATTGACAATCAGACCTGATAATATATATGATACGAAATGAAGACAAATTTTAACGCCATTGTAACCATCCAGCAATTCATAAAAAAGGTTTCTTTAGAGGTTCCTTCTTTGATGATGATTTTTGGATTAATATTGATTAATCTAAATGCTTTAAAGGGACAAAACAATCCTTGTGGTTGTACTGATCTAAACGTCACTTTAGATGATAATTGCCAGCGTACCGTGTTTCTTAAAAATATATTTCCGAACGCTGGGAATACCCCGGGGTCCTGCGACACTACTGGAATGGTTCTGAAAATTGCCGACTTAAATGCCAATAATAATAACATTATTGATGGTATTAGTCCACAGGCAGTTGGTTGGACTTATGGTGTTTTTAAAGGATCCCTCGTTGTCTGTCAAGGTACCATAACGGCTACTGATGAAGCGCCTCCGGTATTAAATGCGGCTGCTTTTGCTTTAATAGATACTATTGACCTATGGTGTAATGATGTTAGTTTTGTGAATAATGTCGATGGTAGCTGGCGGGTTGCTGGCTATAGGTATTTCACTGGTATGCCCACTTTTACAGATCTTTGCGGCGGACAAATACAGATTAAAGTGACTGATTTTTTGTCACAAACGAATTGTTCTACAGATAGTGTTTTTTCTATACTAAGAAGATCTTTCCAGGCTATAGATTCCCGGTCAAATGATACAACAATTAATCAGATTATTAGATTTAAGCGACCTTCTTCTGCTTTATTTTTACCACCACCTTCCAGAGATACTTTAACATTCAACCTTTGTACAAATGGGGAGCCTTGGGTAGATAGTTTAATTCGAAATAATTATAGGGCTGTGCATCCTAAAACAGGTCTAAATATTAGTCTCTTTGATATGACTTGTGCATATTCTACTTTCGTGGTCAAGAAAACTACAGCTTCTTGTGGTTCAGGCTTTAAAGTTGATGCCGAAATAGAAATTTGGGATTGGTGTACAGGGAGACGTTTTAAAGATTCCATGGTGATACGGGTTTTGGATTTAGAAAAACCAATCATTACAACTAATGTCGATTCTGTATCTGTTTCAACTAGCTCTTCGTCTTGTTTAGGAGAACTAGATGTTGATACTAGTAACCTTGCTATTTTATATGGTTTAAAAATAGGGGATAATTGCGCAAAAAATTTAAATGTAACTCATAAAATACAATCCCTCGATTTATTAGTGAATGGCATTCCTCAAAGAGGTAACACTTGGTTTGATGGAATTTATCAGGTGGTAACACGGAATGGAAAAAAGATTTTTACGGGAATTCCTTATGGAAGGCATCGACTCATTATTGAGGTATCTGATAATTGTTCTAACACCATTAAAGACACGCTTCTTTTTACTATGGTTGACAATGTTCCTCCCACAATGATTTGCGACAATCAACTAAATATAGTTTTGACAAATCCGCCAGGTGGTGATTATTATTTGGGAATTAATGCAGGTTTATCTTATGCAAGAATTGGCGTAAATGAAATCAATGAAGGCTCCCGAGATAATTGTACTTCACTCACGCTAAAAGTAAGAAGATTGGTAAAGGCGGATTGCTTAGAACGTTTTTTAACGAATACTGCTTACGATCTTGATTTTGATGGGGATATTAGAGAACATTTTACACAGATTAGTTCAGGGGCTAATGCGGGAAGTTTTTATACCCCCTTGGTCAATTTTGTCGAGTTTTATTGTTGTGATGTTGCCTCTCCTGCAATCGTGGAATTACATGGTACCGATTTACAAGGTAATACTTCCTTTTGTTGGCTTTCTCTAGATGTTGAAGACAGGTCAGACCCAATATGTTCTGCGCCTGCTGATACCTATATGTATTGCAATAAACCGGAAGACCGTTTTCTTATTTATGATACGAATACCGCAAATACAAGATATGGTACTCCACAAATTTCAGCTTTGGAATGCACAGGAACCGTTGAATATTCACTTGATTCCAGCTTGACTTGTGGGGCTGGGTTTTATACCCGTAAATGGGTAGCTGTGAAGACAGTTAAGGGACAGGTTGTTCGCACCAATCTTTGTACTCAAAGAGTAAGGGTATTACCTGTTCACGAATATGATATTCTTTTTCCTGCAGATATAAATCTCAATTGCCAAATTGGTTCTTCTATCCCTGTGATGGAAACTTATGAAGTGGCCTGCGATATTCTTGCTGTAAGTATGTCTGTCACAAAAGTCGCACCAGATAGTTCTGAAATAAATATTTGTTCGAAAGAAAATAGAACTTATACAGTAATTAATTGGTGCGAATTTGGTGAATGGGCCAGTTCATGTCCGAATACAATCGATCCGGCTAAATTCACGCAAGTGATTCCTAGGAAATGGGATCAAAATGGGGATGGCGATTTTAATGATACTTATGATGTAGCGGAAGGATCAGGTTTTTTTGTACTCGTTCGAGACAGAGAACTTAATAATTCCACCTTTACTAGAGGTACTATCCCTGGAACAAATGGGGTAGAAGAATTCTTTATTTCAAAGGACAGAGTACCTACCAATTATTCTGCCTTTAACTACAGAGAAAGAATTTTTCCCGCTACTCAGGATAACTCACCTAAACCATTGGGTACCCCTTTTGTATTTAAAAATGATAACAAATCATGCTTTCTTCCTAATCCAATATGGCCAACTTTCAGCAGGGACTCCACGCCGGCATTTTCTTACCAATACACGCAGATAGTTAAAATATTTGATGCGACGCCGCCTATTGTAACTGTACCTGTGCCAGATACTTTTCCCACTTTTCCCAATACTTGTTTAGCAAATATTGATGTACGTTTCAAAGCGGCTGATCTCTGTAAAAGTAATCTAACGATAACCGCTGTAAGTGTGGCATTAAATCAGGGTACTGCAGTGGCGGCACCTATCACCTTCCAATCGGATTGGACTTTAGCGGCAAATACAAGTATGACTACCGATTCTTTGGCAACGGGTAGTGTAAAATTGAAAAATTTGCCTGAAGGAAAACATGACTTACTGGTATCAGTGAGAGATGGTTGTGGAAATGTAGCGCTCAGCAGGATCCCTTTCGTTGTCGCAGATAAAATAGTCACTACTCCGCTTTGTTTAAATGGCGTGGTTACTGGATTGATGCCTGGACTGGATGGTGAGGGGATGATGGTCGTTTGGGCCTCAGATTTTATAAGTGCTGCTGTGTTTGATTGTAATGGTCAGGGTGCTGTTAATGCTCAGAATAATAAACAAAATCAAATAACCCATTATTCAATTAATAGAGTAGGTGTCCCTTTTAATAGAGATTCCACTTCAATTACTTTAATGTGTTCAGATACAGCTGATTTAGTTTTTGTTGAAATTCATGCTTGGGATAAAAAAGGAAATCAAAGTTTTTGTACCACTTATATCAATGTAGAGGATAATATTAATATTTGTAAAGGTAGTGGTTCTGCATCTATTTCAGGAGTTATCACTAATGAAAATCAAGCGAGACTCGTAGGTGTTTCAGTAAGAATGTCAGGTACCTCTACATCGACAGTGAATACTGCCATCGATGGAAGATATTCTATTCCGTCCCTGACTTTAAATAGAAATTATACAGTTAAGCCTTCGCTTAACAGAGGTTTTTTAAATGGGATAACTACTTTCGATTTAGTGCTGATAAGCAAGCATATTTTAAATGTAGAGCCTTTTAATTCGCCCTATAAAATTATAGCGGCCGATGTAAATAATTCAAAAACACTGAGTACCATCGATTTGATTCAGTTAAGAAAGTTGATACTCGGAGTTGATTTATCTTTCCAGTTTAATGAAAGCTGGCGTTTTGTTAGCTCCTCTTTTGTTTTCCCGGATCCAAATAACCCCTGGAAAACACCTTTCCCTGAAGAGGTTTCTTTCAATCCCATTGATGGGCACAAAAGGGCTGATTTTATAGGTATTAAAATCGGAGATGTAAATGGTTCTGCACAAATTAATGGTCCGGTTACTCCCGGAATTAGAAGTGGTGAGGAATCAGGAACCTGGAATTTATTTTTAGAAAATGAATTTTTTGAGGTAGGTCAGTTAGTTGAAATTCCAATTTTATTAAAAAATACAAAGGGTCTGGAAGGATTCCAATTTGCATTGCAATTCGATGAAAATGTTTTTGATTGGGTAGAAATGAAAGAAGGTATGGCCACCAAAGAATTTTTTGGATTTTTCCCTCAAGATGGTCTGCTAACGGCCAGTTGGAATGGAAGCTCAAAAGATACAATTCTTACTACCATAGTACTAAAATCTAAAAAGGACGGCTATATTAAAGATGCCATTTCTTTAAATACCAGATTTATGTCGCCAGAGGCATATATAAATAATGGATTGTTGCGTTTAGAGTTAGATTGGTTAGAAAAAAGTAAATTGATAGATTTTGCGGAAGTAAAGCAAAATTTTCCTAATCCTTTTTCAGAAACTACCAATGTTTGGTTTCAAATTCCTTCTCAAAGTTTAGTGAAATGGAGTATTACTGATGTTACCGGAAGATTAATAAAACAGTCAAATCAATGGTTTAGTGCTGGGGAACATGTGCTGGATTTTGAAAAAAATACTTTTCATTCACCAGGTATTTATTATTTTACCATAGAATCTGCAGATTATAAAAGGACGCTAAAAATGGTCAAATTTGAATGACGCACAAATGGTCATATTTTTTAACTTATTTCCTTAATTTTGTAATGGTTTTGGTTCATTGTGTTAAATTAAAATTTAGAAAATGAGTAAGTTGTTATCTCTGTATGTTGGTTTATTATTGAGTTTTGTTTTTCTGAATCACATGGTGGCCCAGAATGTTTCTTATTGGGCACCAAAGGATTCAATTATGTCAAATGTTGATGTGTATAAGGCAGATATCCAAGTAAGTAATTTTAAATTTATTGTTGGAACACAATTCAATGTCGCTTGGGATTCAACGCTGCTTGTTTTAGATAGCGTGGGAAATTTTGGGTTACCTCTTAAGTTGGATGATCATTTTGGATTAGTTTCAAAATCGAAAGGCATTCTAAGCTTCCAATGGTTTGATGAGTCGTTGAAAGGGGTGACTTTGCCTGATAAAAAATCTATTTTTTCTCTTTATTTTAAAGTAAAAGGTCTGAGAGGTCTCAAATCTCCTATAACTTTTGTTGACACGCCTACCAATATAAGGGAAACGGCTGATAGCTCATATAAAGCGATCACGGCATTCTATGTTGACGGTTTCGTGGTTTTAAAAATGGGGGCAACATCTTCGGCACAAGGTATTGATTCAGAGCAGTTAAGGATTTATAAAGTTTACCCAAATCCAGTTTCCACTGGGGATGTTTCCGTAAACTGGTTTTCGTCTGTTCCTGGTACAGTAGAATACACCCTAACGGACGTTAAAGGGAGTGTAATAAAAAGATGGTTAAATAATATTGGCTCTGGGGTCCAATTTTTGCAAATGCCTGTTTCTGATTTTCCAGCAAGAGGCTACTATAATTTGCAAATTAAACAAGGTAATTTTCAGTCAAATCAACAAATCATATATATGCCAGCAAATTGATGCTTTTTTGCTGCATTTTTATTTAAGCATTCATTCCAAAACCGATTTTTATGAAGTTAACAATTAGCCGGGTTCTTATTTTTGGGCTTTTAATTTTCAGTCAGTTCTTAAACGCGCAAACGTTAAACATAGCTATTAAAGATACCACAGTGGCAAAAGGGGCTGCTTTTTGCTCCAATGTGACGGTAACAAATTTTACTAGTTTGATTGGGTTTCAATTAGCACTGAATTATAATCCTCAAAAATTAACCTATAGTAAGGTGCAGGGATTTAATCCGGGAGTCTCAGGTTTATCAGGTGCTTTTAACAATGTTGTGGCATCTGATGGTAAATCTGCCAAGTTAAATATGGCTTGGTTTGATGACCAGTTGAAGGGGATTACCATACCCGCTGCAAGTACCTTGTTTCAAGTTTGCTTTACCGCGGTTAATGCTGATGCTCAAGACACTATCAGAGTAAATAATATTGAAATTATAAATCTTTCAGAGGCTGTTGTTCCCAGTACCGTAAACACTCCAGTTATCATCATTGGGGTAGGCGGCACAAGCACTGGTGGAGGCGGAAGTACAGGAGGCGGAAGTACCGGTGGCGGAAGTACCGGTAATGTGGGCAACTTAATACTCGACATTGAAGATAAAACGGTAGCAAAAGGGGAAAGTTTTTGTTTGAATGTGAATACCCAAAACTTTACTAAAATAGCTGGTATGGAATTCACCATGAACTACAATTCCAGCTTGTTAACTTTCACCTCATTGAGGAATTTTCAGGTTCCCGGGCTTGATACCGTACAATTTGGAATGCCGGGACGGGGTACAAATCCATTGGGAAAAATTAAATGTTCCTGGTTTGATAATGAAGCAAAAGGAGTAACCGTGGCAGATAATCTTTCTATCTTTCAGGTTTGTTTCGCAGCTAAACAAACGGATGGAACTACGAATATTACTTTTGATGCTATCGCAGAAATTATTGATTCAAGTAACAAAGAAGTTGTTTTTGAAGGGCGACAAGGTCAGATTACAGTAGGTGCCGGTGGGGCAACTACTTCTGATAATTTTAAGGTTTTAGTGGGAAATGCCTCGGTTGGATTTGGTTCCGAAGTTTGTGTTCCAGTTACTATAGAAGGATTTAAAGATATTATTGGATTACAATTTAAAATGAATTACGATTCAACTAAATTACTGTTCAAATCAGTACGGAATTTTAATAGCACCTTATCTCCCGGAGGTTTTGAAGAATCAGCCATAGGAAAACCAGGAGATGGCTTAAACAAACCAGGCTCACTTATTTTAGGTTGGTTTGATAGCAGAGGTCAAAAGACGACACTGGCCGATGGAGCCACGCTATTTGAACTATGTTTCACAGCGAGAGATTCTTCAGGAAATACATCCATTTCAATACCTACAACAGGTGAAATTATCAATGCTTCAGATGTACTTCTTCCATATACCACACAATCGGGTACAATTACCCTGGGTAAACCAGGTAGTGGTGGCGCTTCAGTAAACGGGCCTACCTTTAAGGTTACTGGTGGGGCGGTTGAAGCAAATGAACCCATTTGTATTGATATTAGCGCAACAGGTTTCAATAAAATTTCTGCGACTCAATTTACATTAACTTATGACGCCGCTCAATTACGCTTTGATTCTGTAACCCGCTTCGGACTGCAAGGTTTAAGTATTAATTCTTTTGGCTTACCCGGACAAGGATCCAACGTAGCAGGAAACATAAGGATGTCATGGACCAGTTCAGATACAAAAGGTATTTCGGTCACTAATAATACAGTTCTTTTTAAAGCTTGTTTTACAGCACAAGGTGCTGGTCCAGTGCCCATTCTCTTTAATAAGAGTAATTTTGAGGTCCTGGATAGTGTACAAAATAAACTTACTCCTGGATTTACAGACGGCGAAGTTTTCATAGAAGGATTAGTAAACACGACGGATTTCACCGTTAAAGTCGGCGATGCAACAGGGGGTGTTGGCGATAAAGTTTGTATGCCTGTTTCTGTGTTAAATTTCAAGGATATTCTAGGTCTTGAATTTAGCTTGGCTTATGATCCAATAAGACTAAAATTTGATTCTGTATCTGATTTTAATCTTGCTGGATTAAATGAATCTCAGTTTGGTTTACCGGGAACTGGATCAAATCTTCCAGGAAAAATCAAACTTTCCTGGTTAGATCCTAATGTAGCAGGGGTCTCAGTTCCAAACAATACGGTGATATTTAAATTATGCTTTCTTGTGTTAAGTGAAAATGGTTCATCCAGAGTAACTCACGACCCATCGGTTACGACAGAAATTTTAGATAAAAACGAAACGTCCATTCCTTATCAGTTTATTCCGGGAACCGTTCGTTCTGGTAACTTAGTACCACCAGTTATAGCACCCGTTGCTACCATTAAAGCAGTTTCTTGTTTTGGTTCCAACACAGGAGGTATTAGTATTTCGGTTTCACAAGGTACAGGTGCCTTTACTTATCTTTGGAGTAATCAGGCAACATCAAAAGATTTACAAAATGTGGCAAAGGGTACTTACACAGTTACCGTAACCAATGTTGGAAATCCTCTGAATGCTGTCGCTACTTTTGTAGTGACAGGTCCTGAAACTGCGTTGATCTCTCAGGTATCCAAAACGGATGCAGGTTGTGCAAATCAAGAATTAGGTACCTTGAAAGCAGTGGTTACCGGAGGACAAAAACCTTATACTTATGCCTGGAGTAGCGGGCTATCTGCTCTGCCAGAACTTAAAAACGTACCTCTGGGTACCTATCAATTAACGCTTACTGACGCTTTGGGATGCGCCATTGTTTCAACGCCACAGGTTATTAAACAGTCTAATCTTAGTCTTTCTGTTCAAAAGGTGGATGCCATTTGTTTAGGAAGAAATACAGGGTCTATTGCGCTTACTGTTACAGGAGGTGAAACAGCCTATTCCTATCTTTGGAATAAAGGTCTTCCATCTCAGGCTAATCAAATAAATCTTGCGCCCGATAATTATAACGTAACGTTAACAGACGCAACAGGGTGTCAACTATCTCGTTCTATCACCATAGGTCAAACGGATGGAATAACTATTTCAGCCGTTCAACCTACCTATATAAATAATGGAAATGACGGGGCTATAGATTTAACAGTGCAGGGAACAAAAGGTCTGGTTAACTATAATTGGACAGGACCTGGCACATATACAGCAAATACTAAGAATATATCAAATCTGGATACAGGTAATTATTGTCTGATAGTTCGTGATACAACTGCTTGTAGAGCAGAGATTTGCGTCAAAATGGTTCGTAAACTTCAATTTGCTCCTGCCGTAGTCGTTAATCCATGCGAGGGATCAAGTACCGGTTCAGTAACCTTATCACTGTCTGGTGGTGTTGCTCCTTTTTCTTACAAATGGAGTAACGGAGAAACCGTCCAGAATTTAAGTAGATTAGGTTCGGGTAATTATTCAGTGACGGTTACCGATGCACAAAATGCAACGTTATCATTGTCTGTAACCTTAACAGAACAAAGTAAACCAAGAGTAACGCCAACCATAACTCATGTTACAGGGGCTCCTTCAAATAATAATGGTCAAATATCCCTTTCTGTGATAGGTGGTTCAGCACCCTATGCGTTTTTATGGGATAATGGAGCAACTACCTCTACCATTGAAACATTGGTCACAGGTAAGTATTGCGTGAAGGTTAGTGATAATTCTTCTTGTCCGGTAGATACTTGTTTTAATATAGAATATAAACTGGTGCCTCTGGCTGTCGACGTTACCACAACGGGTGTCCTTTGTCCAAGAGATACCACGGGTAAAGCAAAAGTGATGATAAGTGGAGGAACGAGTCCTTATAAACTTACTCTTTCCCTAAATGGCCGGGTTTTTAATACTACAAATGGTATTCTTAATTTGGAAAATCTTAAAGGAGGTGTTATCAATTATATTGTAGAGGACGCTATTAATACCAAAAAAGAAGGCTCGTTTACTATTTCAACGCCCACACCTTTTACCGTAGAAGCTACTGTAAAACACGATAGTGAGGAAAGTGGATGTACAGGCAGAATTGTATTATCCATTTCAGGTGGCACCGCCGCTTACACTGTTAATTGGAACACAAATAATACAGGCCTGCAATTAATTAGTCTTTGTGAAGGTAGTTACACACCTTCAATAAGGGATGCCAACGGTTGTACTTTTGTGGGAGCGCCTATCTTTGTAAATACTTTTTCTGCAAAACCTGCTATTACAAAGAGTGATTGTCCGGAAGATCTCAATGGTTCAGTTATTCTGGATGTTCAAGGTGGAAAAACACCTTATAAATTCAAATGGGTGAACAGTAAAGGGGATACTATTAGTAGCTCAAAAGACTTAATTGACGTAATGTCTGGTGTTTATACCGTAATTATCGGAGAAGCTTCTGGTAACGAGGTGGTTAGAGTATATAATGTAGAAGCTAAAAACATATTAACGGCCAACGTAAAAGCAAATTCTAACTATAATGGATTCGTTGTGAGCTGCCTTTCTAATAAAGATGGCATTCTTGAAGTGACGGCAAAAAATAATAGCGGAAGTACTTCTTTTGTTTATGAATGGTTGCTAAATGGTAATTTGGTAAGTAGCGCTTCTTTATTTCAAAATGCAGCAGCAGGTATGTATCAAGTTAAAATTTCAGATCCACTTGGTTGCACCATAACCAGAGAAATCAACGCTATTGCTCCAACAAAAGTCGATTTGAATGCCTCTGTCATTGATATTGGATGTCCTGCCGCCAGAAATGGTTCTATTGTGGTTTCTGCTTCTGGTGGAGTTCCGGGTTCTACGTATGTGTATGTTTGGAATAACGGCGTACGAGGTCCTTCCCTGAATTTAATTCCCCAGGGTACCTACACCATAGAAGTTGAGGATAGAAATAATTGTAAATATACCCAAACCTATACTTTAAGGGATCCTAAGCCTATTTTGGTAACCCTTAAAGCGACGCCAACCCTCGACGATAGAAATTGTGATGGAAAGATTACCGCTTCTGCAACCGGTGGGTTTCCTCCATACTACTACTCCTGGCCACAGGTTACTGGAAAAAGAGATTCGTTTTTATTGAATCTTTGCCCGGGAATTTATGGACTTCAGTTAACTGATTCCAGGGGTTGCGCACCCAATCCTGCTATCTCTGTAGTTGAAGTAAATGATGCAAGATTCGAATGTTTAGAATATCGCAAACTGATTACCCCCGATGGAGATGGCTTAAACGAGGAATTTATTATCAATTGTGTAACCTTCAATCCAGCATACCAACAAAATCAACTTCGTATTTTTAATCGTTGGGGACAACTCGTTCTCGACCAGAAAGACTATAGGAATGACTGGAAAGGTACAACTATCAATGGTGAGCTTTTACCTCAAGGAGTGTATTATTTTACCCTGGACTTTAATGGCGATAAACCATTGGAAGGTTCTATTACCCTGTTAAGGGAAAACTAATTTATCGCCAAAGTGCTAAAATATTAATCTGAGATTCATGAAAAATTTATTTCTC
>Ga0247833_1002314_pt1 | contig 28055 bp, 21 predicted proteins | sample LaCruzMarch2015__7_FD_187117 | JGI IMG/M metagenome (GOLD analysis project Ga0247833, IMG submission 187117) | Freshwater microbial communities from meromictic Lake La Cruz, Castile-La Mancha, Spain - LaCruzMarch2015_8m | ecosystem: Environmental > Aquatic > Freshwater > Lake | place: Spain... | reverse complement strand
CTCCCGTGAGGAGCGGCCTAGGGCGTCCATGGTGACGGAGGTCGAGCCGGCCATCTCGACTGCGCGGCGGGCCACACCGGCCGCGTCTTGGGCACTCTTGGCGATCTCGTGGATGCTGGTCACGAGGTTGTCGATCGAGCCCGACACCATCCGGGCGTTGCCGCTGACCTGCTCGGCAGCTGCCGAGACGAGATTTGCCTGTGCCGTTGTTTCCTCGGCGGCGGCGCTCATCTGCTGGCTGACGCTCGTGAGCTCCTCCGACGAGCTGGCCAGCGCATGCGTGTTGTCAATGATCCCGTGCACCAGCCGCGCCTGCCGCAGAGCTTCGCGATTCATCCGGCGGGCGATCAGCGTCGAGACGCCGAGCACGCCCAGGGCCGTGAGGCCGAACACGGCCATGCCGAAGCGCCCTAGCTGACTGACCGGCGCCAGCACCTCGTCGCGGTCGATCTCGGAGATGAGCGCCCAGCGGATGGTGCCCCGGCCGCCGGCGGAGTCGGCGTGGATCGTGACGGGCCGCCACGAGGCGAGCACCGGCTGGTCGCGATAATCGAAGCCCAAGGCCGTGCCAGAGCTCCCCTCGTCGAGTGCGGCCCGGACCGGGCGGGTGTCGACCTTGAGCTTCGGGTTGAGCACCGTCGATTCCACGCCGAGGTCGGCCGAAAACCGCGACTCGCTGCGAAACAGCCGGTCGGTTCCAACGGCATAGGTCTCACCCGTCGTGCCCATGCCGGTCGTTTCGCCGATGATCTTGCTGACGCGCTCGAGCGGAATCTGAAACACGACCGCGCCCACGAGCCTGCGGCCATCGAAGACGGGAGCGGCGATAAAGCTCGCCGGCGCCATCAAGCTCGGCAGATAGCGGTCGAACTCGGCGAACGAAACCGTATCGCGGGTGGCTGCGGCGAGCGTCTCCTGGACACAGCGACCCAGATTCGTGCCCGCGATCGGGCCGCTCCGGAGCGAGGCGGCGAAGTCGATCTCCTTGCAGACGCTATAGACGATTCGGCCGGTTTCGGCATCGACCAGGAACAAGTCGTAGAGACCGTACTTTTCCTGAAGGTTTCGCAGGATCGGATGATAGAGGGCGTGGGCCTTGGTGTAGGCGGAGTTGTCGGCCGCGGCATCGAGGTTGGCCTTGGAGCCGAGCGGATATTCATTGCCCCGGATGTACAGGTCTTGCAACCAGGCCGACGCGTCGTCAAGGGCCGCCACCAGAGCCCGCGCATCGGGGTCGGAGCCGGTCGCCCGGCGGTAGGCCGCGGCAAACTCACCGGCATAAAAGCCTTCCAGCGAGCGGCGGGCCTTGGTAAGCCCCTGCTCGTCGACGCCGTCTTCGGTGAGCACCTCCGCGACGCCGCCGGTAAACTCCTGGATCGCTGCGGAGATCATCCGATCTTCGGACAGCACCCGCAGTTCGTCGTGGAGCGTGCGGAAGTATCGTTCGACGCTTTGCCCGGTAATCGTGTTGACCGTCTCGAGCTGATTGAAGGCCTGGGCCTTGAGCGCGGTCGACGAGGCCTGCTGGCTGGCGAGGCCCATCAGGGCCATCGGAAGCAGCGACACCGCCAGGAGCGCCAGCAGCAGCCGGTTGCCCAGGAGCGACCGCCAGCCACCGCCGACAGCCGCCGCCTGCGGGCCGGCCACCTCTGCCACAGGGTCACCAGACACAGCCATCGGGGCCTCCAAATCTCAAGGGAACGATTCTCAGGACGGTTGTTCAGGAACTCAGAGCTCAGACGCCGCTGGGGCGAGTGCCGGTCGCCGGCCGCTGCCGCACCAACGATTGAATCATGCGCTCGGGATCGAGCAGGTGCACCAGCCGGTCGGCGGCCGCGAAGGTGCCCAGCACGAGTTCGGTGCCCCCGGTCGGCCGCTCGACCCGCTCGGGCGGGATTTCGATCACCTCGAGCATCTCGTCGACGAGCAGGCCGTACCAATCCTCGCCCGGCGCAATCACCAGGTGCGGGCCCGGGTTGGCTCCGGTCCGCCGGCTCACGGCCAGCGGCTCGGCCGGGTCGATCACCGGCACGATCCGGCCGCGGAGGTGAACCAGACCGAGTATGCCCCGGGCCGCCAGGGGCACGCGCGTGAGCCGGCGGCTTCGCAGCACCTCGACCACGATGCCCGAATCGACGGCGAAGCATTCGGCCCCGAGCAGGAACGAGCACCAGCGGCGGGCCCGGGCAGCGGCGGCGACGGGGGCGGAGGTCATGGTTCGTAGCTCGCGCTTCAGGCTTGTTGCGTCAGACACCCGACACCGCCGCGGCCAGGTCGAGGACTTCCGTGGCCTGCCCCGCGAGGGCGATGGTGCCGGTGACACCGGCCCCGGCCAGCGTGGCTTGGAGGGCCGACTCCGCGCCGACCACGTCGATGATCCGCTCGACGGCGATTCCGAGTTCCGTTCCCGACACGCGAACGACCACCACGTTCACGCCCGACTCCGGTTCGGCCGGTCGGTCAGGGATCGGACGCCCCGCGGCCAACAGCCAGTCGGCATCCGCTAGCGGGGTGAAGCTGTCACCGCGGCGAATAACCCGCCTCGGCCCGGCCCGTTGGACGTCGCCGGCGCGGTATTTCTCCAACCGGACGACATCTGCCAGCGGCAGCGCGACCCGCCGGCCCACCCGCGTGTGACAGACGAGATACCGCTCGCCCGGGGCGGCGACCTCCGCTTCGCCGTGTGGCTCCGCCGCTCGCTCGAGCGGCGGCAGTTCGGCAGCGCGGGCGATGCCCCGGAGATCCAGGATCAGGACCACACCGCCGTCGCCGAGCACGGTCGCCCCCGAGTACATTCCCAGCGCCGCCAGCACCCCCCCGATCGGTTTGACGACGATCGTGGACAGGCTCGCCGACTCCAGCAGATCGCGGCAGCCCCGACCGGCCTGGCCGGATCCGGTGCTCCCGTCCACGACCAGCCCGTACTCGCGGTCATCGACCCGCACGAGCACCACCGTTCCAGCCTCGCGGCAGGCGGTGGCAGACCGCAGGCCCAGGAAGGCGTCCAGAAATACAAGCGGCACCAGCCGCCCCCGGATCCGCATCACCGGCGCATCGGCCAGCCCCTCGATCCGGCTGCCACCACCGGTCTTTCGCACCGGCAGCAGTTCACTCACGGCCGCCTGTGGGATCGCGTAGCGCTCGCCTGCCAGGTGCACGACCAGGGCGGGCATGATCGCCAGCGTCAAAGGCACATGCACGCGAATCGTGGTACCCACGCCCCTCTGGCTGTGGATCTCGACGGTGCCACCGATCGCCTCAATGTTGGTGCGCACGACATCCATCCCGACACCCCGGCCCGAGACGCTCGTCACCTCGCGGGCCGTCGAGAAGCCGGGCTCGAAGATGAACTGCAGCACCTCGTCATCGGCCAGCCCGGCTGCCTGGGCCGCGGCGACCAGCCCGCGGGCCACCGCCTGCTCGCGGACCCGCTCGACGTCGATGCCACCGCCGTCGTCGGCTAGTTCGATCGTCACACGGCCGCTTTCGTGGAAGGCCCGCAAGCTGACCCTCCCGGCCCTGGGCTTGCGGGCGGCGAGCCGGGCCGCGGGGGTTTCGATGCCGTGGTCGATGGCGTTGCGGATCAGGTGGGTGAGCGGATCGCGAATGCTCTCGATCAGCGTCCGGTCGAGTTCGGTGTCGGCCCCGTCGACCGTCAAGGCCACCTCCTTGCCGCAGGCTTTCGCCAGATCGCGGACGGTGCGGGGGAACCGGCTGAAGACGTGGTCGACCGGCTGCATCCGGGTCTTGACAGCCGTCTCCTGCAGGGCGTTGGTCACCGTGTTGATCCGCTGGGCAGCGGCGAGCACGGCCGGATCCTCGGTCTCGATGCTCTTGAGCTCGTTGCGGGCCAGCACCAGCTCGCCGACGAGATCCAGGATCGAAGCCAGCAGATCGACATCCACCCGGACGGTTGATTCGGCCGGGGGAATCGCCGGCGGGCTGGCTGCCCCGACCTCCATGGGCAAGGCAGCAGCGGCTCTGGCTGCCGGCGGGCTGGGCGGGACGACCGGTGCGGCGACAACGGCTTTGACAGCCGGAGCTTCGGCGACCACCGGAGCGGGCCCGGCGGTTGGCAGTTCGGCCGCGGACGGTTCCTGGTCGGTGCGATCCGGCTCGGCCCGCACCACCGGCTCCTCCGCGATCGGCGTTGCCGCCTCCGCGGCGACGGCAGCCAACTGGCGGGAGAGTTCGCGGAAGTCCTGTTCCCCCTCGGTGCCGGTGGCCTCGATCGCTTGGAGAATCGACCGGACTGCATCGACCATCGAGTACAGGGTGCCGGTGATCCGGTCATCGAGCGAGCACTTGCCATCGCGGAGCCGGCCCAGCAGGTGCTCGCCGCTGTGCGTGAGCGCGCCGAGCTTCGAGAACCCGAAGAACCCGCTGTTGCCCTTGATGGTATGGACGGTGCGAAAGATGCTCGCCAGCCGTTGCGGATCGCCCGGCTCGGCCTCCAGCGCCAACAGGTCGCGGTCGAGTTGGTCGAGGTTTTCGGTCGACTCGACCAGGAACTCGCCGATGAACTCGCTGTTGTCGCCCACGGCTCGTCCGGGAATCCTTGCCCGCCGGCCGCTCGCTCAGGCGGTCACCACCCGATGCCGCCGCGACCCGCACGAGTCAACTATACACCCCGAATCGTCACCGTTTGCCGGCGGCCGGGCCGCATCACCCGCAGGCGCCTCACAGTCGACATCCGCTGGCGGCCGCCGCTGCGGGAAGCGTTCGCCGACCCCCCTGCGCCTCGGCTGTTGAAACACCGGCTCGGGGGGCGGCAAAAGTCTCCTTGCTCCGGCGGCCTCCGCTGCGGGAAGCGTTCGCCGACCCCCCTTCGCCTCGGATGGTCAAGCACCGGCTCGGGGGGCGGCAAAAGTCTCCTTGCTCCGGCGGCCTCCGCTACGGGAAGCGTTCGCCGACCCCCCTTCGCCTCGTCTGTCCAGATGCCCGCGTCCAGATGCCCGCGCAGCTGCCCTGTGTCGACGCTTCACGGATCTCGGATGCGCTCTAACCGGCGGCCAGATCGGCTGGGGCGGCCTTTGCCTCCTCGAGCAGCGGCCAGAGGGCGTCGATGTCGGGCTTGAAGATGTCGCCGATCAGGATGTCGGTGATCAGCGGCTTGGCGTCCTCGTTGCGGCGGACAACACCCCCGAAGTTGAGCCCGTCGTAGAAGGCCCGCACGAGCTTCCGCATCCGGTCGAGGCCCGCCAGATATCCGGGGCCCCAGGAGCCCAGTCGCGCGGCTGATGTGTCGCCTGCCACCAGCCCCGCATGAATCGCATCGGCGGCCAGCGCGCCGCTTTTGAGCGCCAGCAGGATCCCGGAAGAATACAGCGGGTCCAAGAACCCCAGCGCATCGCCCACGAGCACCCAGCCGTCGCCGGCCACTTGCCGAGAGCGGTACGAATACTCCTTGGCCACGCGGAAGGGTTCTGTCCGCTCGGCCCCGACGAGCCGCGGCACCAGCCCCGGACACCGGGCCACCTCGGCGGCGTAGACCGCCGCCGGGTCCCTCGATGCCCGCCCCTGGAAGAGATACTCGTGGTCGGCCACGACGCCGACGCTTGTCACATCTTCAGCCAGCGGGATGTACCAAAACCAGCCCTTCTTGCCCTCGAGTTGGAGCACGAGCGTGGCTCCGGCGTCACGACCGGCCTCGCGCTGGGCTCCCTTCCAATAGGTCCAGATGGCGGCCTTCTTCAGGTCGGGATCCCACTGCCGAAGCCCGAGCCGATCTTGGATCACTGTGCTCTGCCCGGCTGCGTCGACAACCACGCGCGCGCGAACGGTCCGCTCGACACCAGCATCATCGACCACCCGCACCCCCGTGGCCCGGCCGTCTTCAAACAGCACTTCGAGCACGCGCACGCCCTCGTGGACGTCGACACCCTTGGCCCGGGCATTGTCGAGCAACAACTGGTCGAACTCACGGCGAGTCACCTGCCAGGTACGCGAGCTCTCGTGGCTCTTGTAGTCGGCGAAGTAAAACGGGGCGGAGAGCTTTCCCTGCTCGGAGACGAACTGGACACTGTGTTTCTCGACGAAGCGGCTGTCCCGCATCGTGGGCAGGATTCCGAGCCGCTCGAGCACCCAGAAGGTCTCGGGGATCAGCGACTCGCCGACGTGATAACGGGGGAACTGCTCCCGTTCGAAGAGCGTGACCGCGTGGCCCTGCTCGGCCACAAGCGTGGCGGCGGTCGCGCCCGCCGGGCCGCCTCCGATGACGATCACGTCCGGGATCCCATCGGGATCAGCCTGCCGAATCATGGGACCCTCTTTGGTATCTCTGCACCGCGCGGGATTTCAGGTTGAATCATAGGCTCGGGCCCCGGCCGGGACACTCCCGGAATCCCCGGAGATTTGAGCGCTGGTGACCGGCAGGTTGCAGCGGCCCGGGCCGCCCCTGCTGACCAACCCGCGACCAACTGCCAAGGCGCGAGGAGGCCCGCATGTTCCAGAGGCCAGGACTCGCCCCCTGGCATTGACTCTAGCCCTCAAACTGCCGCAGCGCTTCGATCGCGGCCAGGGCCCGGTCCAAGCCGCCCAGACGGCTGACAACCTTTTGCGCCGCGACCAAGTCCTCGACCGAGAGCTTTGTGGCCCTGGTTCGCACCGCCTTTGCGCTGCCCGCCGTGGTGGCCACCGGCTTGCCGGCAGCGCCGTTTTTGCGGCGGCGGCGCGGGCGGAATCCCATGCGCTTGAGCACCATGCTGACCTGGGGCGAGGAGACCTCGATACCCTGCTTCTTGAGCGTGGCGATGATCGTGACCGGACGCGGCTTCTCGCCCCCCGTCTTCATCGCAGTTGCGACCTTGCGGATCTCCGCAGACTTGTTCACGTCTTTGGAAAGCTTCGCTTTGGGTCCCTTGGCGGCGGGCTTGATGTCGCTCTTTTCGGTCATCAGTCTGCAGTCTCCTCAGCGGGTTTGGATTTGCGTACCAGATACGCATCTATAACTTCCAAGAGAGTATACGGTTCGTGTTACCATCTCAAGCGAGGCGGTTGATTTCGCCAGCCCGCCATCGGGCCGCCCGCCCTGACTACCCACAGCGAGGGAGCTTCCGTCGTCTCATGCCACCGATTCCGACCGACTCCCTTTGGCTCGGCCTTGCGGCAGCCGCCGGCGGCTGCATCGCCCTCCAGGCCGCGGCCAATGGGGCCCTCAAGCAGCAGCTTGGCGACGGCCGCTACGCCGCTTTCTTTTCGATCTGCGGCACGATCCTCACCGCCCTGGCATTCATGCTCGTGCTGCGGCCTGTGCCGCCGCCGCTCGCGGCCATCCGCGCGGCCCCCTGGTGGAACTGGATCGGTGGTCCGCTGGGCGCCCTGATCGTGTTGGCCGGAGCCACGCTGACGCCTCGACTCGGCACGGCGGCCTTTATCACCGCCGTGGTCGGTGGCCAGGTGCTGTGCTCGCTCCTGTTCGACCACTACGGCCTGATGAACGTGCCGCAGCAGGGAATTACCTCGAGCCGCATTCTGGGCGGGTTGTTGGTGTTTGCGGGCGTCCTTTTGGTCCGGTACGGCTGAGGAATTGGCGGCGGGACGAGCCGCTGGCGAGAGCCGGACAGGGGGTGTTGCGATCCATCCCTCCCCCGCCGCCCCGCCAGTCTCGACACCACGTTTGTCCGCCGCCTGGCCAGCCCTGGCCCCAACTGTCCCCTGTCGCGGGGCGAAGCTCCCGGGACCGATGAGGCCGGTGAGCTCCGCTGGCGACGTGGTGAAAAATCTGCCGGCCGCTTGCATGCTGACGGGATTCAGCGACGATTCCCTGGTGGTGGTGTGACGCCGGCGTTCTGGCCGGGCCGCATCGCCGGCCGCCCGTGGGGCGGGCCGACGCCCGCGTGGGAGTCACTGGCATCCCCCTCATCCGGAAACCCGACCGCACCATGGCAACGTCTTCCCGCCGCACCGGCAGTACTCCCATCACCTGGCTCACCGCCGCGGAGCAGCGGGTGCTCGACAGCACCGTCGGCTCGTCGCTGGCAACCGCCACACGCATCCAACTCCAGGCCGCCATCAAGTCGGCCCGGGCACTCCGCGACAAGTGGCGGGATCTCTTTCATCGCCAGTCGATCACCAGCAAGAAGGGCCCCACCAGGACGAACGACCCGGTCAACACGCGGTCGCTGGAGAAAGCGGACCTGTTTGGCGCCGCCGTGAAGCGGCTCGAGGCCCGGGTCGAGGAACTGGCCGAGGGTATCTCGGCGACCGTCCGCGGCAAACGCAGCACCATGAAGCCAGCTCGCACGGCAGCCGCCAAGCCGGCGAGCAAGGCGGTCAGGAATGCCGGCCATCGAGCCACCCGCTCGAGCATCCGCGAGAGCCTCTCGGAGGCGGTCGCCGGCATCAACGCAGCCGGCCGACGACCGCTCGGTGCCGCCCAGCCGACTTCCAAGCCGACTTCCAAGCAGCCCAAGGCCGGCAAGCCGGCGGCGAGCGGCAAGGCATCCCGCCAGGCGAAAGCGGCCGGCAAGCCCGTCGCTCGCCCGGCCAAGGCCGCACAGTCCGCCACCTCAAAGAAAGCCCGGCAGGCCGGCAAGCTCCGCTCGCTCGCTGCCGCCGGCACCGGGCAGGCGATTCACTTCGACCCCAAGCAGCAGCGGTCGGCCAAGGCGCGGGCCACCGCCACGCAGATCAAGCTCGACGGGCTTTCGACCCGACGGCGTGGCCACACGCTCGCCGCCGGCAAGCGGAAGCAAGCCCGGCGCGACGGCCGCTGAGGTCGGTGTCCGGCTGGCTGCTGGTGAGGCAAAGGTCTGACGTTGAGCCGGGCCTGGTTGCCACCGGACCGGGGCCGGTTTCGACCTCCGCACGGCCTCTGCCAGACGCCGCCCGGCGATGATCAGCCGGCCAGCCGACCAACGAGCGCCGGGAGATCAGCCACGCCCTCAATGACCGCATCGGCTCCGGCCGCCCGCATGCGCTCGGCGGAGCGTGCGAGCCGCTCGGCCCGCTCGGCCGCAGGGAGCGCGTCGTGTGCGGCCTGTGACAACCCGAGCATGTTACCCGTCGCGGTCACGCCCACGGCCCAGACACCGGCATTCACGGCTGCTTCGATGTCGGCGATCGTGTCACCCACCGCCACGACACTGCCGGGTGGCCAGATGCCGCAGGCTTCCATCGCGCGGTAGATCATCCAGGGAGCCGGGCGGCCGGCGGCCACGTCGCTCGCGCAGACGGCTGCCTCGGGCACGAAGCCCTGCCGTGCCGCCCCGCCCAGCACGATTTTCATCATCGCCGTGTCATAGCCGGTGGTGACGGCCACCTTGATGCCCGCCGCTTGCAGCGCCCGAGCCGCCTCCACCGTCCCGGGCACCAAGTCGCCGTAGTCTGGCAGCACCTCGAGTTGAAGCGGGATGAACTCAGCATAGAGTCGATCCAGATCGCGGTCGGTGAACTCAGCTTGGTGTGCCGCACGCCAGGCGGCCGCGATGGCAGGCTGCGTCGCGAGAGCCGCGATGTGGTCGCGCTTCGCCGTACCCATCGGGCCGCGGGCCTCAGCTTCGGAAAGCTTCACGCCGTGGCGGGCGAACAGGGCCACGAACACCCCGGCGGGGGCGCTCGATCCAAAATCAACCGTGGTGCCGGCGAGGTCGGCGACGACGAGCCGAATCGGGCCGGGATGCAGCGGGGCAGGCATAAAGTGACTCTCCGTCAAGGCCCGGCCAGATCCCTTCGCGGCCGGGGGGGATCCGGAAGGATACCTTCTCCCGGCTCACCAGCCAACGCAGCCCGCTCCAGCGGCTCATGACGTGGCGGGGCGACGCCGCTTGCGGGGCTTGGCCATCAACGGCTGGCCGCGGCCGTGGAACACGCACAGCACGTGGGCATCTTTGGACCACGGATTGACCAGCCGGTGGGGCGTCGTGGCGTCGAAGTACAGGCTGTCGCCGGCCGACAGTTCGTGCACGCCGTCACCGAAGTAGAACTGCACCTTGCCCGAGAGCACGCGCAGAAACTCCTCCCCCTCGTGGGCCAGATTCTTGGAACGGCCGCCGCCGGCAGGCACCGTCAGCACGAAGGGATCCATGGCCCGGTCGGGCCGCTCGTGTGCGAGCGACTCGTAGCCGATGTTGCTCGACTCGCTGTCGCGGGAGACCCGCAGGCCGTCCCCCCCCTTCACAAACACAAACTCCGGCCGCTTGTCGAGATCCTCGAGCAACGAGGAGATCTTCACCCCCAGCGCCTTGGCGATCTCGCCGAGTGCGGGCAGAGACGGGGTGACGCGGAAGTTTTCGACCTTCGAGAGCCAACTGCGGGTCAGGCCGCTCTTGGAGACAACGTCATCGAGGGTCATTCCCCGCTCGATGCGCAGGGCTCGTATCTTCTGGCCGAGTTCGACGAGATTCATGGGGGGAGATCCATCATCGGGAGGGGTGCGTGGGCGACTGAAGAAAGAGTGTAACCGGAAGCCGGAGGAGAAACTTCGCTCGGCCGCCCAAGCAGATCCAGGCCCCCCGGCCACTGGGCAAGAGTTTCTCCTGCCTCACATTTTCCCGGGCCTCTCGCTACCATAGAGCAACCTGGGCTCGGGCGTTGCCGGCCGCAGACGTTGGGCCGATTTTCCCCTTGCCTCCTGCTACCGCCACGGCCGCCCTGTGAATCGCCGCCATTTTCTGACCGCTGCCACCGGCACGCTGCTGGCGGCCCCCGCCTTGCAGCGGCTGCGGGCCGCCGCCCCGGACAGCGGCCGGATTCGCCTGGGGCTTGTCGCCGATGTCCACCAAGACGTGATGCCAGACGGGGTCGAGCGAATCACCGCCTTCGTGGAGGCCATGCAGCAGTCGCAGGCGCACGGAATCATAAACCTCGGCGACTTCTGCGTGCCCCATGTCCGCAATGATCGGTTTTTGGCCGCCTTCAACCGCTTCACCGGCCCGAAGCTCCACGTGCTCGGCAACCACGACACCGACGGCGGCTTCAAGCGGGAGCAGGTGCTCGAGTATTGGAACAGCCCCGCCCGCTATTTCAGCCGTGACGAACACGGGCTGCACCTCGTTGTCCTCGACGGCAACGACCCCGACGGCCAGAAGGGCTATCCCTGCAGCCTCAACGACGAGCAGCTCGCCTGGCTGGAACAAGACCTCGGCGCCAGCCAGGCTCCCACGGTGATTTTCATCCACCAGCCGATCGACGCCTTCGACAAGCATGTCCGCACGGCCAGGAAGGTGCGGGCCGTCTTGGCGAAGGCCAACGCCGAGGCTGGCTTCGGCAAGGTGATCGCCGTCTTCGCCGGCCACGCCCACTTGGATTACGTCAAAGAATCAGACGGTATCCCCCATGTCCAAATCAATAGCGCAAGTTACGTTTGGGTGGACAAAAAACACCCCAACTACGATGCCGCGATCCAAAAGCAGCACCCTTCGGTAGCCGCCACCTGCCCCTACGCCGAGCCACTGTGGGCGCTGGTCACCTTCGACGTCGAGGCCGGGCGGATCGAGATCTGTGGCCGCGAGACCAGCTGGGTAGGTGCCGATCCCTGGCAGGTGGGCCTCGCCGAGGACGCCTATCAACGCAGCCGCGATTTTTGCCGGCCGGCGATCACGACCCGTGCGCTCGGCGACTAGCGTCGCATCCGAGATCCGTGGAGCGTCGACATCCGGGACAAAGGGGTATCCGGGACAAAAGCTATCGGGACAGCCGAGGCGCAGGGGGGTCGGCGAACGCTTCCCGCAGCGGAGGCCGCCGCGGCCGGAGCAAGGAGACTTTTGCCGCCCCCCGAGCCGGTGCTCCACCAAAATCGAAATGGGCTCGCAGGGCTAGACCCCGCCACGGTATTCGGATGACGCCCTGGCCACGCGGGCCAGCAAGGGCAGGAAGTCGGTAAGCGTCGGCGTCGCAGCGCCGGCCACCTTGGCGGCCTCGTCGTATCGCCGCAGCCGCAGCGCGGCCTGCCAGTGGGGATTGGCCCGGAAGATCTCCTGCTCGGCCGGGCTCATCGGCCCCCCCTGCAGCACGAGGCTCGTGACACTCGGGCCGCTGAGCCTCGCCAGATAATCTGGCTCGACCGCCGTCAGGTACCGCTTGGCCGCCACGTGCAGCCGCACCGGCTCGGAAACCTCGGGCCCGAAGTGGGCCTCCAGAAACCGGGCGGCCGAGTTCTCATGGTGGTCGTCGAGACCTGCCTCGGGCGAGTCCGCGGGGAGGTCGTGCAGCAGGTGCCCCAGGTCGTGAAGCAGCGCTGCCGCCACGAGCGGCTCGTCGGCCGCGTCGGCGACCGCCGCAGCCGCGGCCTGCAGGGCATGCTCAGCCTGCGAAACTGCCTCGCCGCCATATTCCGAGTCGCCCCGCGTAGCGAATAATCGCTCGATCTCGGCGACGATGCTCATCCGGGCCTCCGGGTAGTCAGCGGGTAACGCCCGGCCGCGCGGCCGGGGGCTCGAGCGTGATCACGTGCTCATGGAGCCGCTGCCCGTGCATCGTGATCCAGGTCGAGGTCAGCCTGGGTTCTTCCCCAGTCGTGTCGGCCACCATCCGCAGAAACACGTTGGGCTCCACGGCCGACCACAGCAGCCGCTTGTCCTTCGTGGGCACGAGGCGGGGGATCACCGAGTCATGCAGGGGAGACACGATGTATTCGAAGACTGGGTAGCCCAGCCGCGCGGCCGGCAGGTGCTCGAGCAAGAGCGAGACGTGCACGTCGCCGCCGAGCAGCACCACGCCGCCGATCTTGTTCTCCGCGAGGAAGTCGAACAGGGCCTCCCGCTCGTGGGCGTAGGTCTCCCAGTCGTCCTTTTCCCGATTGGGCTTGTCGTGCCAGACCATTCCGGTGGCCAGGACTTTGAACGGAGCGGTCGAGGCCAAGAGCCCAGCCTTGAGCCACTCCCACTGCCGCGGGCCGAGCAGCGTCTTCTTCGTGGGGTCGACCGGCGACGGCCCGGTCTGCGAGAAGAAGCGGGCGTCGATCAGGAACACCTCGACCGGGCCGCGGCGAAACCTGGTGTAGATGCCCTCGCCGTCCTCGCCGAAGTTCGCCTGGGCGCGGTATTCCATGAATGCCTTCCGGATCGTCTCCCGATCGACCTTCGTGGCGTCGGTGTCGTTGCCCCCGAAGTCGTGGTCGTCCCAGGTGCCGAGCGTGGCGCGGGTGCGGCTCACCTCCGCCAGCCCCGGCTGGGCCAGAAACTCCCGGTGCCGCTGCCGGTTGGTGGCGAGGTCGGAGGAGTTGATGTACGGGGTGTCGCCACAGAGGACAATCGCCTCGACGCCCTCCACCGCCATCCGCTCCCAGACGGCAGGAAACTTCTCCGACGCACAGGAACCGAAGCCCAGGCAGGCCCGGCCAGGAAGGTCGGTGGGCGGCGCCGTGACCAGGGGCCAGGGGCCGCGCGGGGCTCCGGCGGCGGGCTTGACTCCCCAGCTCAACGAGTAGGCGTAGCCGGTGGCCGGTTCGAGGCCGGCGACGGCCCAGGTGAGGCAAAAGTCGCGCTCGGCAGAAGCGGTCTGCGGTTGCTCGAACACGGTCTTCCCGGCGGGATCGCGGACCGTGAGCGTCACCTCGGCCGCAGCCGGCGGCCGGAGCCAGACGTGGGCGGTGCGCTCGTCCACATGCCCGAGCACCGGGCCGACCACGGCGGGCTCGGCCGCGGCGGCAATGGTACCGAGCACAATCACCAGTCCTGGCAGGCATCGCATCATGGTCGTTGGATTCTCCATCGCAGCCTCGCTCGCCCGCCGGTGCGCTGCCAGTCTACGGCCCAACGCCGTCGATCACCTGGCCATCTTTACGATTGCCGAGCCGGGCGTGGACCTGCGGGTCGATGTCGTAGGGAACCGGTCGAACCGAGCCATCGCAAAAGACCATCTGCAGGCTGCCCGCATGGGGAGAACCAAACGTGTAGTCGCGGTTGAGCCCCGGCCGGTCCTGCGTCGGCCGGAGCCGCTCAAACTCCGTGCCGTTGACCGACCAGCCACCGGTGTCGGCGTCTTCCCCTTGGTACATCCCCCGGTTGTCGGTCCAGTTGCCGAGCTTCGTGTAGGAGTCGGGATTGAGATATTTCTCCCCGATCAGGTACGTGCTGGCGGTGCCGTCGGCGATGCCCGCCGCGCTGACGCGGCTGAGCAGATACGACACGCCCGATCGCTGGGCCTGCAGCTGGATCCGCGTGGCGTTATAGGCACTGTTGCCCGGGTGGCTCGCCCAGGGATTGCTCGTGGCATCGGGGATTGGCGCGCGGGTGTCGGTGCCCCGCTGGGGGCCGTCGTAATAGATGACCTGGCTCGTGCTCGTCGGGCCGCCTCCGACACTCGCGGCGTAGTCGGTCTTGGCCGCAAATGGGATCGGGCCGCAGTTGTAGGCAGCGAAGCTGCCGGCGCAGGGATAGCTGGTCGCCGACCGCCGCGACGGACAGGTCAAGGGTGGCAAGGGCGTGGCGAACACCGTCACTGCCGCGGCCTGCTTCTGCGCCGGCGTCTGGCCGGCCCCCAGCTGCCAGAGCGGCTGCTGCTCGATGTAGGGCAGGAGGTTGTAGATCCAGCCGCCGGGCTGCTGAGGCCCAAAGCCGCAGTCGGGATCGCCACCCCAGTAACAGCCCCAGCCGCCGGATGGGTAATAGCCGTGGGCGGACTCGTGCTGCAACGCACCCGCGCCGAGCTGCTTGAGGTTGTTGCCGCAATGCACCCGGCGGGCCGACTCACGGACCGACTGGACAGCGGGCAGGAGCAGCGCCACAAGGAGCGCGATGATCGCGATCACGACGAGCAGTTCGACAAGCGTCATGCCCGCGGGGGCGGCGGCCGAACGACGGTGGACGAGCGACATGGCGGACTCCTGGGCTGCCCGGAGCTCCTAGGCGAGTTGAATCAAAATCTACAACGCGAGTGACGCCAAGGCGAGGGCCGGCTATCCGTCCTCGATTTTGCGAACCCGACGAATAGTTTTTTTCCTCACGATTTCCTCACGCTCTATCCGGTTAAGATGCGGCGAGCAGGCGTGTTCGCCGGCCTGATCGCGTCCTCGACCTCTCCCGGCACCTCTCTCGGCAGCTTCATGGGTAGCAAACCTGGTGCCGGCGGGGCCGGGCAGCATCAGCCGCATGCGGCTTCCCCGGCCGTGGGGTGCGCGACGTCGAGCCGGCTCCCGGCCTGGCAGATGCGGGTCTTCGCCGTCACCTGGCTGGCCTACGCGGGCTATTACCTGACCCGCAAGGGGCTCTCGATCGCCAAGGTCGAACTCAAGCAACCCGAGGTGATGGGGCTCTCGACCGAAACGCTCTCGCTGATTGATGGCGGCTACCTCGTGGCCTACGCCGGCGGCCAGTTTCTCTGGGGCATCCTCGGTGATCGCGTGGGCACGCGGGCCGTCGTGCTGGTCGGGATGGCCGGCAGCATCGCCGTCGCGGTCGGCATGGGCCTGTCGGGCTCGGCTCTCGCCCTCGGAGTTCTGTTCGCCTTGCAGGGCATCTGCCAGTCCAGCGGCTGGGCGCCGCTGGCCAAAAACATCGGCGAGTTTTTCTCCCGCCGCGTTCGCGGCCGCGTGATGGGCGTGTGGTGCTCCAACTTCGCGCTCGGCGGCATGATCGCCGCGGTGGTCGCCGGCCTCGCCACGTCCTGGGGAGGCGTGGCCGTGCCGATACCCGAGTGGCTGGGCGGCCCGCGGGTGCTGCCCGAGCCCTGGCGAATGGCGTTCTTCGTGCCGGCGGCGCTCTTGAGTGTGATCTGGGTGGTGTTCTGGCTGCTCCAGGCGAACCGGCCGGAGGACGTGGGGTTACCGTCGCCCGAGCGCGACCGCGGTGAGAGCGAGTCGGTGATCTTGGCGGGGGAGACAACGGCCGACGAGCCGGAAGGATCCTGGCACACGGTGCTCGAGGTGCTGAGTTCGCCGATCGTCCTCCTGCTCGCTTTCGTCTACCTGTTCGTCAAGCCGCTTCGCTACCTGCTGATGTTCTGGGCGCCGGTGTACCTCAACGAGCGGCTTGGGACCGGCACTGCAGAGAGCGGAATCCTCGGCAGCCTGTTCGACCTGGCCGGGCCGCTGGGCATCTTCGCTGGCGGCTGGGCCAGCGACCGGCTATGCGGCGCGCGGCGGTTTCCCGTGATCGCCAGTACGCTGCTCCTGGGCGGGCTGGCGCTCGCGCTGTTGCCCTTGGTGCCGGCCACGCGGTGGAGCCTGGGGGCGATGCTGTTTGTGATCGGTGGGCTTGTTTACATCCCTGACTCGCTCGTCAGCGGTGCCGCGGCCATCGACTTCGGCACGCGGCGGGGGGCCAGCACCGCGGCCGGCGTCATCAATGGCGTCGGCTCACTGGGCGCGATCGTCGGCGGCACGCTGCCGGGCTTCGTCAAGCAGCTGACCGGCAGCGCGACAACTCCCTGGAACAGCATCTTCCTGGCGCTCGCCGGCGGGCTGGTGCTGGCCGCGGTCTGCGTCGTCCCGCAGTGGAACCGGCTGCCGCCTCCTGCCCGGGTCACTCCCCGAGCTGGAACAGCCGCTTGAGCGCGTCGACGAGCCCGTGGGGCGGGCCGGAGCGGCTCTCGCTGCGCAGCGAGACCAGCGGCGGATGCAGGAGCTTCGCGGCGTACCGCTCGAAGGCCTGGCGAATCTCGGCCCGCTCAGCATCGCCCAGCTCCGGCAACCGACGGAACAGCCGCTCGAGCTCAGCCTCGCCCGTCTCGCTCCAGCCGGCCTTGAGCTGCTCGATCACCGGCGTGGTGGTGCGATGGTGGACATCGGCCATGAACCGCAGTGACTCCTCCTCCACGATCGCCAACGCCGCCGGCAGTTCCTGCTGGCGGCTGGTGCGATTGGCGTCGCAGGCGGCGGCCAGGTCGTCGACCGAATACAGCCAGACGCCCGGCAGCCCGCCGATCCGGGGATCGAAGTCGCGGGGCACCGCCAGATCGAGGACGACCAGCGGCCTGCCCTTGCGGCCGGCGGCAATCGGCTCGAAGACCGCCAGCGGCACGACGTGGGCTTCCGCTCCGGTCGTGCTCACGATCAGATCGGCCGCCGCCAGTTCGGCCTCCAGCGCGGTGTAGTCGCCCGGGCGGGCCCCGAGCCGGGCAGCGAGCTCGACCGCTCGGCTGGCGGTGCGGTTGACGACGGTCACGTCGCGAGCTCCCGCCGCCCGCAGATAACGGAGCGTCTCGGCGGCCATTTTGCCCGCCCCGATCAACAGGATCCGCTTGTCGTCAAACCGCTGGAAGACGCCAGCAGCGAAATCGGCCACAGCGACGCTGGGGATGCTTGTGCGCTCGCGGCCCACGCCGGTCTCGGTGGCCACTCGCTTGGCCGTCCGCAGGGCCGCTTGAAACATGCCGGCCGTGAGCGGCCCGGCCGTGCCTGCCGCCTGAGCGAGGCTCCAGGCCTGCTTCACCTGCCCCAGAATCTGCGGCTCGCCAAGCACCATGCTGTCGAGTCCGGCCGCCACGCCGAACAGGTGCCGCACCACGGCGTCGTTCCGCTCCCGGGCGAACACCGGGGCGAGGCGGGCGGGATCGAGCCCGCGACACTCGGCCAGGAACGCGACGAGCTCCATGGCCTCGGGGGCGGAGGCGGTGGTCTCGCCGGCCGCATACAGTTCCACGCGGTTGCAAGTCGAAAGCAGCACGGCCTCGCGGCCGGGAAAGCGCTCCCGGAACCGCTCCAGCGCCGCCGCCGCCTGCTCCGCCGAGAAGGCCAGTCGCTCCCGAAGCTCCAGCGGGACGGTCCGGTGCGTCCCGCCGACCAGCGCGAGCGTGGCTGCGGCGGTGGTGGTCGCGGTGCTCACAGGCCATCCTCATGCGAACTCACCGCGGCCGGGCGATCGACTGCGACGCTGCCGTGCCGGGACGGAATCGCCAGGCCCCAGCCGATCCAGCCGACCAGTGCCACCAGGCTCGCGATCCCCAGCCAGGCCGTGACCCGGTCGCCGCCGGGCCGACGCCGCAAGGCCAGCGCTATCCCGTCGGCGAGCACCAGCCAGGCCACCATGATTCCCATCCTGAACATGACCGAGTCGGTCCAGGGCACCGATTCGGTCGCCCCGCGCCGAAACTGGATCGCGTTGAGCACGATCCCTGACACAAACGCCGCAGCCGCGGCCCACGCGGCCACGGCCAGCGCCCGGTGCATCAACACGGTCAGCCGCTCCAGGCTCGGCATCCGGAAGCCGCGCAGCGGTGGCTGCTTGCGGGCCAGCCGCCCCGCCTGGATCAGCCACATCAGCCCCGCGACGGCGGCCAGTACTGCCGCCACGATCCAGACCAGATGCAAGGCCGCGTGAAACCAGCCCCAGATTCGCGAGGTCGAGTCCTGGAGCAGCGGCGAGGGCACGTCGGGCGCGAAGGCCGCCACCCCGACAAGGGCCAAGACGATCGGCAGCAAGAACAGCCCCACGGGGGTTCGCGGGTTGGCGAGCGTGAGCCAGAGGTAGCCCGCTGCCAGCAGCCAGGCCAGCAGCAAGTACAGCTCGGCCGGGCTCGAGAGCGGCACGGCTGAGTCGCTCGCCGCCCGCCAGCCGAGGTACAGCGTGTGGGCGACGAGGCCGGCGGTGGCGAAGCCCACCATCACGATTCCACGCACGCCCGAGCGAAACAGCAGCCGTGAGGCCTCGCAGCCGAGGGCCACGGCGTAGCTCGCGGCGAAGCAGACGACGGAGATGCCGGACAGAAACGCGGTCATGTGATCCACAAGCGGCGGCCGCACGCAGCCTGGCGGCCGCATGACTCAAACCAAACGCGCAACAAGTTATTTTAGTATCTCCGCCACCGAGCGGCGATCAAAGTCTCCTGGTGCTCGCCAGGGGAGTGCCGCCCAGGCCGGGCCGGGGCTCCAGCGGGGGGTGCGGGTCACGCACGGGGGCCCTATAGTGAGCCTCGATGACCCAGCCGGCCACCGCCTCCCCTGCCGATCCGCGCCACCAGGCACTGTTGCTCCGCGCTTGTCGCCGGGAGCCGGTGGAGCGGACGCCGGTCTGGCTGATGCGGCAGGCGGGCCGTTACCTGCCGGAATACCGCGCGATCCGGGCAAAGGTCGGGTTTCTCGAACTCTGCAAGACCCCCCGACTCTCCGCCGAGGTGATGATCGCCACGGTCGACCGGCTCGGCGTCGACGCGGCGATCATCTTCAGCGACCTCTTGCCGCTGCTCGAACCGCTGGGGCTGGAGCTTGAGTTCACCGCCGGTGAGGGGCCGGTGATTCACAACCCTGTTCGCGAGCCGGGGGATCTCGCACGAATCGCTGAGCTCGCCGACGTCGACCAAGTCGGCTTCGTGATGGAGACCGTGGCCGCCACCCGCGCCGGCCTGCCCGACTCGATACCCGTGATCGGCTTCGCCGGCGCCCCGTTCACGCTGGCCGGCTATTGCATCGAAGGGGGTACGAGCAAGGCCTGGACGCTCACCAAGGCGTTCATGTATCGCCACGAGGCGGCCTGGCACGACCTGTGCGGCACGATCGCCCGAGCCGTGAGCCGCTACCTCGTGGCCCAACTCGACGCCGGGGCCCAACTCGTGCAGCTGTTCGACAGCTGGGTCGGCTGTCTCAGCCCCGACGACTACCGCCGCTACGTGTTGCCCCACTCCCGTGCCGCAATCGCCGCGGCGGCCAAACGCGCGCCGGTGATCCACTTCGCCTCGGGCAACCCCGCGCTTTTGCCGCTGTTGGCCGAGGCGGGGGGCAGTGTGATCGGGATCGACTGGCGGATCGACCTCGACCGCGGCTGGGAGGCCGTCGGCTTCGACCGCGCCGTTCAGGGCAACCTCGATCCCGTCGTGCTCCTCTCCGACCGCGACACGGTGCGGCGTCAGGCCCGAGCGGTGCTCGCCCGGGCAGCCGGCCGCCCAGGCCACATCTTCAACCTCGGCCACGGCGTGCTCCCGGGCACGCCGGTCGAGAACGTGCTCGAACTGATCGAGACGGTCAAGCAGGGTTGAGCGCGGCACAGACTGTGCACTTTCGCTCGGCTCGAGCTGTGCCGCGTGCATCGAGCTTTGCGTGGGCCCGCCACGCTGCTCGACACGGCGGCCAGGGTATCGCACCGGCTCGCGTTATCGCACCGGCTCGCGTCATCGCACCGGCTCGCAGCGGAGCATCTTCTGGGCGCTGGTCTGCACTGCCTGCACCCAACCGGGCGACAGCCCCCGATTGCGGCCCGGTGCCCCGGTGGTGAACGGCCGATTGCCGGTTCAGCGGCCGCGCATGACTGGATTGACTTGTTTTCTGTTGATCCGCTTTCGGCTTTTGGCCGCCGGGGAAAGGCCGCGTTAGACTGGAGGGTTCGCATCGCGGACCCTCGGAGTCGTCTCCCGCGATCTCCGCCCCTCGCCCAGGCCTCATGAAGACCCTCGAAAAACGTCTCTTCCAGCTGTTTCCGTCCGCCGCCGTTGCGCGGGCCCGGCAGATCACCCCCGCCGCCGTTTCCTGCCCCCGGGTCGGACAGGTGCGAGCCACGGTCATCGACGACGACGGTGAGCATGAGGTCTTCCTCAATCTCACCGCCCATCGACGGGGCGGTATGACGCTCGAAAGCCGCTGCTCGACGGCCGAAGGCCGAGCTGGCCGGCCCTGCTCCGTGCTGGCGGCGGTGCTTTTGGAAGTCGACCGCCGCGGCCTGCTCTCGGGGATCCACGAACAGACGCCTGTCGCGCTTGAGATTCTCGCCGAAGACGGCAGCTCTTCTGATTCGGCCGAGCTTGCTCCCGACGAGCCACCGGTTGAAGACGACGACGAGACAAGCTTGGCCGCGGTGGCTGCGGCCGTAGCGGTCCGCCGCCGGGCAACTGCCGGGCGGGCCGGTCCACGGCTGCCCCCGTGGGCGGCAGAACTCGAGGAGCGTCGCCGGCTGGTGGAGCCCGCAGTCCGTTCGCAGGGCATCGACATTCCGGATGCCCGCCGCGCCGGCGGGGCGCTCGTGTTTCTGCTCGACGCGGCGGCCTCGGCCGAAGCCCGGGCCGCGGTCGTCGTGCCCTGCCGAATGCAACTCGACGTGGCCGGCAACGCCACCGGCCGGCCGCGGCCCGTCACGCTCGGTCCCGGCGAGGTAGAACTCGATGACCTCGACCGCCAGGAGCGGGAGCTCGTCGAGCGGCTGCTCGGTGCCGTCGCGGGTGACGAGCGGAGTGTGCCGCCGCCGCTCGAGCGGCGGACGATCTCCCGGATCGTGATCAGCCCGCGTTCGGCCGCGGCCCACCTGGGGCTGCTCTGTGAGACTGGGCGGCTCGTAATGCAGCCCGAGCCGAGGCGGGCTCCAGACGACATCGTGCCCCTCACCTGGGACGGCGGCCGGCCCTGGGAGTTCGCCTTCGTCGTGGGGCCTGATGACGATGACCTGCCACGGCGGCGGCGCGAGCTGGACGACGACGAGCCGGCCCCACCGCCGGCCAAGGCGACGCTCACCGCAGCGCTGGTCCGCGGGAGCCAGCGGAAGGATCTCCGCGAGCCGCGGGCGATCCTCAAATCAGGGATCGTGGTGTTCGCCGACCGGATCGCCCGCCTGGAGGCCGACGGTGCCGCGGGCTGGATCGACCAGTTTGAGCGGCGCGGGCCGATCGAGCTGGCCGGCGGCCACTGCGACGGACTCATCGAGCGGCTCGCACTCCTGGCCGACCTGCCGCGGATCGTGCTGCCATCCTGGACCGGCTGGCGGATCGAGTCGGGACCGCCGCGGCCCAAGCTCGTGCTCGACGACTCGCCAACGGTGTCGGTCGACGAGCCGGTTTCGGCAGGGCCGCGCCGCCGTAGCCAGCCGCGCGTGCAACTGGCCGGCCGGATCTGGTTCGACTACGCCGGCATCCTGATCGCGGCCGACGATCCGGCCGGTGGCGCTGTTGACGCCGAAGGCAAGGTCTTCGTCCGCCGAGACCGGGTCGCCGAGCGGGAGGCACTCGCCGCATTGCCGCGACACGGCTTCACGCCGCCACGCGGCGCGACGCTCGACGGCGACGAGGTGGTCCACCACGTCGAGGTCGCCCGCAACCGGCTCGATGGCTCGGTGGCCCAGCTGGCCGCGGCAGGCTGGGCCGTCGAAGTGGCCGGCCGCCGCTACCGGCCCGCCGGCAGCGTGGCCTGGAACGTCGCCAGCGGCATCGACTGGTTCGAACTCTCGGCCGACATCGACTTCGGCGGTATCAGCGCCGACTTCCCGGCCCTGCTCGAGGCGCTGGCCGCCGGCCACCGCTCAGTCGAGCTCGCCGACGGTTCACTCGGTATCCTGCCAGAGTCGTTCGCCGCCCAGTTCGCCCCCTTTGCCGCCCTGGCCCAGAGCCACGACGGCAAGCTGCGCTACGGCCGCATCCAGGTCGCACTGCTCGACGCCCTGCTGGCCGGCCAGCCACGGACGCAGGTCGACGAGGCCTTTGAGCGGCTGCGGGAGCAGCTGGCCTCCGGCGACAAGCCCGAGGTCGAGAACGAGCCGGAGGGATTTCAGGGCACGCTGCGACATTACCAGCGCGAGGGTCTCGGCTGGCTCGTGTTTCTCGAAGGGCTGGGGCTCGGCGGCTGCCTCGCCGACGACATGGGCCTGGGCAAGACGATCCAGGTGCTGGCCCTGCTCCTGCGGCGGAAGGCCGAGGTCACGGCCGCCGGCCTGCCTCAACGGCCGAGCCTCGTGATCGTGCCCAAGAGCCTGGTCTTCAACTGGATGGACGAGGCGCGAAAGTTTGCGCCCGATCTGCGGGTGGTCAACCACACCGGCAACGCCCGCATCGAGCTCGCGGGCGACCTGGGTGAGCACGACATCGTGATCACCACGTATGGCACGCTGCGCCGCGACATCATCCGCCATCGCGAGACGGAGTTCGACTACGTGGTGCTCGACGAAGCCCAGTCGATCAAAAACGCGGCCAGCCAGGCGGCCAAGGCCTGCCGGCTGCTCAAGGCCCGACACCGGCTGGCGCTCACGGGCACCCCCGTGGAAAACCACATCGGCGAACTGTGGAGCATCTTCGAGTTCCTCAATCCCGGCCAGCTCGGCAGCGCCGCGCGGCTGCGGCGCTTCCTGGCCGACGGCCGCGGCAGCTCCGACCTCGTCGCCCGCGCAGTGCGGCCCTACCTGCTGCGGCGGACCAAGGCGGAGGTGCTCTCCGACCTCCCCGAGAAGACGGAGCAGACCTTGTTTGTCGAGCTTGGCGAGGAGCAGCGAAAGGCCTACGACGAACTGCGGCATCACTTCCGCGCGGAGCTCTCCGGCCGGATCGGGCGGCTGGGGATCGGCCGCTCGCGGATTGCGGTGCTCGAGGCGCTGCTGCGGCTGCGGCAGACGGCCTGCCATCCGGGCCTGGTCGATCCCGCGCGGATCGACGACCCCTCCGCCAAGCTCGACACGCTGCTCGAGCAGCTCGACGAAGTGATCGACGAGGGGCACAAAGTGCTGGTCTTCAGCCAGTTCACGAGCTTCCTGGCGATCCTGCGCCGCAAGCTCGACGCCCGCTCGCTGCCCTATGAATACCTCGACGGCCGGACGACCGACCGGCAGGCCCGCGTGGCTCGCTTCCAGGAGGATCCCGACTGCCGGCTGTTCCTGGTGAGCCTCAAGGCCGGTGGCCAGGGGCTCAACCTCACCGCCGCCGACTACATCTACATCCTCGATCCCTGGTGGAACCCCGCCGTCGAGGCCCAAGCCGTGGACCGCGCCCACCGGATCGGCCAGACCCGCCGCGTGTTCGCCTACCGGCTGATCGCCCGCGACACCGTCGAGGAGAAGATCCTCGCGCTGCAGGACAAAAAGCGGGAGTTGGCCGAGTCGATCGTCCGGGCCGACGCCGGCGTGATCGGAAATCTTTCGCCCGAAGACGTCGAATTGCTGCTTTCCTGACGGGCCGCCCCCGGGCCGCGGGTTCATCGAATTCTCATTGTCGCCCGGTCAGCGCGGGCGGGCATACTGGTTGGAAACCCGGCCCCGCCCCCACGTTCCGTGTCGTCATGAGCGCCGAAACTTTCGTCCCGCAGGAATCCCTCGTGAAGCAAGCCTCGTCGAAGCCCCGGCCCGGCCCGGCGACCCCCCCCGCGCCGCGGATCCTCGTCGTCGACGACGAGGAAGACCTGCTCGAGCTTGTGCGCTACAACCTCACGAAGGAAGGCTACGACGTGACCTGTGTGGCCAGTGGTGAGGAGGCGCTCAAGGCGGCCCGCAAGCTTCCTCCAGACTTGATCGTGCTCGACCTGATGCTGCCGGCGGTGGACGGCCTCGAGGTCTGCCGGCGGCTCAAGGCCGATGCCCGGACCCGCGAGGTGCCGATCATCATGCTCACCGCCAAGGGGGAAGAGAGCGACATGATTGCCGGACTCGAACGGGGCGCCGACGACTACATCGCCAAGCCGTTCAGCCCGCGGGTGCTCGGAGCCCGGATCAAGGCGTTGCTGCGGCGGCACGATGTCCGGCGGCTGGCCGAGGCGGAGGTCACGATCGACGTCCACGAGCTCTCGATCCACCCCGGCCGCCACGAGGCGACGCTCGCCAGCGTGCCGCTGGAGCTCACCTACACCGAGTTTGCCCTGCTGCAGTTTCTGGCCAAACGGCCGGGCTGGGCCTACACCCGCACGCAGATTGTCGACGCGGTCAAGGGAGAGGATTATCCTGTCACCGAGCGGTCGGTCGACGTCCAAGTCGCCGGCCTGCGAAAGAAGCTCGGGTCCTTCGGCTCCTACATCGAAACCGTGCGCGGCGTGGGATATCGGTTCCGGGCGTGACGCACGGCCTACCGTACGCCACCCCTATGCCCCGCACCCGCCTCGTTTGGCACCTGTTCGTGGGCTGGTGCGTGCTCACCGCCGCGGTGCTGGCCGGCTGTTTCTGGCTGGGGAGCGTCCAGATCGGCACGCTGGCCACCGAGGGGGAGCGGAGCCGGCTCGAGGAGCTGGGCCGGCGGCTGGCTGTCGCGCTTGCCACGGCCGACCGTGGCGGGGCCGCACGCGACGATCAGCTCCGCCAGTTCGCGGCCACCACCGGGCTCGAGGTCGAGCTGCTCGATCCTGCCGGGGAGACGCTCGCCGCCGCGCCGCCCCGGCCCCTGAGCACGAGCCGCCCCGGTCCCCTGCCCAAGCCGACCACCGCCGGCCGGGCTGCCAGCGGCAGCCGCTACGACATCGGCACCGGCCGACGGATCCTCGCCGTCGCAGTGCCCTATGGCCCGCCGGGAGCGGCGGCATTCATCGTCCGGCTGACAGCCGACACCACCGTCTCCGACGCCGCCGTGGGCCGTTCGGTCAAGCGGCTGACCGCCGGGTCGCTCGCCTGCGGCGCCCTGGCGATCGGGCTGGGCTGGCTTCTGGCCCGCCGCATCGCCCGTCCGGTCGAGGCGTTGTGCGATGCAGCCACCAGGCTCGCCGCCGGTGAGGTCGATGCGCCCCTTCCCTCGACGGAGCTCGCCGAGACAGCGGGGCTCGCGGCGGCGTTGGGGCGCTTGCGGGAACAGCTCGTCGAGCGGGGGCTGACGATCGGCCGGCAGGGCACGCAGCAGGAGGCGGTCCTCGGCAGCATGATCGAGGGGGTGCTGGCGATCGACGCCCGCCAACGGATTGTGGGCATGAACCGGGCCGCGGCCGATCTGCTCGGTGTCGATCTCGACGGCGTGCTCCGCCGACCGCTCCAGGAGGTGGTCCGCAATCCAGACCTCCGGCGGTTCGCCCTCTTGGCGATCGACTGCCGCGAGCCGGTCGAGGACGACCTCGTGCTGCGGGCCGCCCGTGATCGCACGATCCGGCTGCGGGGCACGGCGCTGCGGGATGTCTCGGGCGAGGGCGGGGCCGTGATCGTGCTCAACGACGTGACCGACATCGAACGGCTCGAAAACGTCCGCCGCGACTTCGTGGCCAACGTCTCGCACGAGCTCAAGACTCCAGTGGCCTCGATCAAGGGCTTCGTGGAGACGCTGCTCGACGGCGCCCTCGACGATCCCACCGATAGCCGCCGTTTCCTCGAGATCGTGGGCCGGCAGGCCGACCGCCTCGCCTCGATCATCGAGGATCTCCTGGCCCTGTCACGGATCGAACAAAGCGAGGGCTCGGGCAACCTGCCGCTGGAGCCGACGCCGATCGCCGACGTGTTCGCGGCCGTGACGGCCGACTGCTGGCCGCGGGCCGAGGAGCGGTCGATCCGCCTGGATGCGGCCTGCCCGGAGTCACTCGTCGCCGACGTCAACCCGCCGCTCTTGGAGCAGGCGGTCATCAACCTGGTCGACAATGCCATCAAGTACAGCGATCCGGGCCGGGTCGTGCGGATCACGGCCCAGAGCGAGGGAACCGAACTCGTGATCCGCGTGGTCGACGAGGGAACCGGGATCGACGTCGAGCATCTGCCACGGCTGTTCGAGCGGTTCTACCGGGTCGACAAGGCCCGCAGCCGCAAGCTCGGCGGCACGGGCCTGGGGCTCTCGATCGTCAAGCACATCGTGCAGGCCCACGGCGGCGGCGTGACCGTCGAGAGCACGCCCGGCGTGGGCAGCACCTTCACGGTCCGGCTGCCGGTGGCCCGGTGAGTTCGGGGGGCCTTTCCCGCGCGGGCTGGGGCCTGGTGGTGCGCCGTGTGGATCACCGCTTGCCGTTCTGGAACTCTGCGATGCGTGCCACGAGCATGGCGGCCAGGACGGTGGGCGGGGGTGGCGGGCTCGGCCCGGTCACGCACCCGGCCCGGACCCGCGGGTGGCGGGCCCGACACTCGGCGTCGAGTGCCTGCATCAGCATGGGGATCGCGGCCTGGCTGGCGGCGAAAGGCAGCTCGTCGGGCCAGGGCTCGCCCCCTGCGGCCAGGGCCATGATCACACCCCCCGACTCCTGCCGGAGCATCACTGCCGCGGCCTCTTGGGCCACCACGAACGTGCCGACCACGTTCACCTCGTAGTGGCTCGTCAGATCGGCACCCGTGAGCTCCTCGAGCTTTCCCGGCCGGCGCATCCGGGCGGTCGCTACAACCACGTCGATTCGAGTGAAGTGATCGGCCACTCGATGCATCAGGGCCCGGACCGCCCCCTCCTCGCGCAGGTTGGCCGTGAGCGCCAGCGCCGGCTGGCCGGCCGCCGCCAACTCCTCGACCAACGCCCGCGCCTCACGCAGCGACGCGTGACAGTGAATGGCAACGGCGTAGCCGCAGGCCGCGAGGGCCCGCACCACCTCGGCCCCAACTCCGCGGGCTCCACCGGTCACCAGCGCCACCGGCGGGTGGTCAGGCATCGTTCCCTCTGGTGGGCCGGTGCGGCTGGGTGTGGAAATCGAGGATCTGCTGCCAGGCCTCGGCCGGGGTCTCGGCGTAGGTGAACAGATCGAGGTGCTGATCGGCGATCACGCCGGAGTCGGCCAGAAACCGGAAGTCGATCACCTTCGACCAGTAGGAGCGGCCAAACAGGATGATCGGCACCGGCTGCATCCGGTGGGTCTGACGGAGCGTGAGCGTTTCGAACATCTCGTCGAGCGTGCCGAAGCCGCCCGGAAACAGCACCACCGCCGCCGCCCGGAGGATGAAGTGAAACTTCCGCAGCGCGAAATACTTGAACTGGAAGCATAGCTCCGGCGTGATGAACGGGTTCGGCTGTTGCTCGGCCGGGAGCTTGATGTTGAGGCCGATCGACTTGCAGCCCACGTCGAAGGCGCCGCGGTTGGCTGCCTCCATGATGCCCGGCCCGCCGCCGGTAATCACGACGTAGTCCCGCTGACTCTCGCACTGGTTGTCGATCGAGACGAGTTTGGCGAACTCGCGGGCGGAATCATAGTAGTGAGCCTGGGCAAGCAGCCGCTGGGACCGCTCCACCTCGCGCGCCGCCTGGGTGTCGTCTGGGCTGGCCGCCACGGCCCGCCGGGCTTCGGCGAGCCGCCGCTCGGCAGCCGGCCGCTCCACGATCTGCGTGCCACCGAACACGATCACCGTGGAGTGGATCTTGTCGGCCCGCAGCGCCAGCTCGGGCTTGCCGAGTTCGAGCAGCATCCGCACGCCCCGCATCTCCTCCATCGCCAACAGCGCCTGGTCTTCCTGCGCGAGCAGGTAGCTCGGCGAGGCGAGGATCTGTTCCATATTTTCCGCGACGAGCGGCACATCGTCGCCCAAGACGGTGTCGGGCAGCCGAGCGCAGGCCTTGGGGGGTGGGGTCTTGGCCGCGGGCGTCTTCGCCATGGCAGTGGCTCCAGGCACGGGGGGGGGGGGGGGGGGGGG
>Ga0247833_1002303_pt1 | contig 28167 bp, 29 predicted proteins | sample LaCruzMarch2015__7_FD_187117 | JGI IMG/M metagenome (GOLD analysis project Ga0247833, IMG submission 187117) | Freshwater microbial communities from meromictic Lake La Cruz, Castile-La Mancha, Spain - LaCruzMarch2015_8m | ecosystem: Environmental > Aquatic > Freshwater > Lake | place: Spain... | reverse complement strand
GGAGGGGGGGGGGGGGGGGGGGGGGGGGAAGTTGGGCAGTGTATAACCACTGTCCATGGGGAGGAAGCTGATAGGGTCTAAAGTAAGCCTACTAATTAAGAGTTGTTTTACGGGGACTTTTTCAAGTTCCCGTTGTGACATAGGTGTTAGGTCTCGATGAAAACCAAAACTGCAAAAGTTAGAATTATTATTCGAGACAAACCCTACAAATCAAACTGACATTAAAACATATTATATGACCATCATTCAATACGCAGAAGGAATCCGAACAAAATCCCGAGGGAAAGTGAAGGCTCCTATAGCCGAGAGGTGGAACACTCGCATTCTTCCTCGTGGGCTGCACACGCAAGGGAAAGATGGAGCCCGAGCTTACCTTGAGTCGTACGGTAAAAACATAGCTGCGCCCAAGGTAGCAGAGCTTGCGACCTGTGCGGAGATCATGGGAGCAACAGAAATGGCGGCAGGATTTTGGGAAGTAGCCTATGAACTGGAAACAGGGAGCTGCGCTACATTTTTAGGGGGAGCCCAAGGGAGTGGGCAAAAGAGCTGTGAAGAGAGCTCTACACCCATTCAGATGATGAAGCCAAAAGGCGATGTGTTCTTAGCTGGAATCCCTAATGACCTGCAACCTGGGAAAGTAATTCCTATGCAGCCCAAGGATGCCGCTGAGAGAGAAGATTACTATGTGGGCAATCCTATGTACCAAGCTCAGCCAAAACGGGACGGGCAAAAGGATTTTCTGTTTGGAAGTGAGGAAGGATCGGCACACCAATCCCGATCAACATCCATTATGGGTGGGTTGACACCTGAGTTTGAGCATGCCGTTCAGTCCGCTGCAAAAGAAATAGGGGCGTTTGTTCTGGAAGGGGAGAGATATTATTTGAGTGCCGGGGGATCTGAGCATCGCACGGCAGCGCAAGCGGCTACTGCTAATATTGAAGCTGGGGCAGGGGAGATGAATCCAATCCCCGTGTATGGAGGTTTTAGGGCACTCTATTCTGAGGGAACAGACCTTCGAGAAGTGGGGGAAGACTCGCGTGTAGAGGCCTTAAAAAGAATCGTTACATGCATTAATTCTTATTTACCTAAAACGGTACGAATCGAAGCTGTTGAGACGGCCTATAGTGAAGAGGAAAAACGGTCACTTTTACAGAAGCAGAAGCTAGAAGGTCGGGAGGGGGTGGTTTGGACAGAGAGAAACTGCAATTACACAGCTGGAGATCAAACCGAGATAACTTGCCGCACGAAGTTTCTACAAGAAAAAGAATTTATTGTAACCGCTATCACTCATTCAAAAACTGCCAACAGAAGAATTGCGAGCATGGATCTTGCAGATGAGTCTGGGAAATTTGTTGGCAAAGTGGGGACAGGATTTGACGACAATATGGCAGGAGAGCTCATTAGGCTACACGAAGAGGAGCCTGGTAGTGTAAAAGTATTAGTCCGGTTTCAGGGCTGGACAGAGAAAAAGAGTTTATGGCATCCGAGAGTTATAGCGGTTGCGGTGTGAGTGTGAATTGACAAACAGGTAGGGAAGTTTTCCCTTGACCGGAAAACACGCCCGCTGTAGAAAGAAACCATGCCCACCCGTCAATCCAAATTCGAGAAGTCCCAGCAGCGATGAGCTGCTGGGATTTTTCATGTGGCTCAACTATGAAAAACCCGCTGCGGTAAGGAGCGGGAATCGCCCGCCACATCAAAAAAGGACACGGGCAGGGCCACGGCGAACACTACAAACCCTGGCTGGAAGTCCGACACGTTCCATCCCTCGGCAAAAGCACCCGCGACAACGGATGGAAAACCGGACGGATGCACAGCTTTCTCTCCCAACTCGAACTCCAAGTATTTTTCCTCCTCGACTGGGAAGACGAGGTTGTAGACATCCGCGAACAATTCCCGCTATTCCCACAAGAGACCACCAAAGAAATCTGCCAAGCTCTCGGGCTGAAACATCCTCAAGAGCCTAAGGCAGAAACCGAGATGGTTATGACACAGACTTTGTCGTTACCCTTCAAGACGGATCAGAGCATGCCAGCACCGACTGGACTCCACTCGAAGTAACGGAACGAGAAATTGAAACCCACAACCGCTTCAACGTCCGTGCCAAAACTCTACTCGCAGAACGCCCCAGAATCGCCCCACAACACCTCGTCACCCTCAAAGCTGCCTGCCAGATCGCAGGCTTCACACACCAAAGCGTGCTGAACTCTGGGGAACTCCTCAAATTCCTACAAGATCGACTCGGGAACACACTTCTCGACCTTTATTGCCTCAAAGAGGACGAACACGCCTCCAAAGAACTCCTAGCAAAGGTGCTCCGTGGGACAGAACGAAACCCCTTTCGATACCTACTCCTTTACGAAGCGTTCAACTTGGGGATCACGGAAACCCGCGAACCACTTCCTCCACCACAAAAGCCCCCAGTAAAAAGGCCAAATTGGAATCCTCCATTTTGGAGGATGGCCCTGAACAAGGAGAAGCACCGCAGCACCTATCTCAGGCTGATCGAAGAAAACCCCAAGGCTACCCGATCCCAAATCGCCGCCATGGACATAGCCGCCTACGCCTGGTTGAGGAAATACGACCGTGCTTGGTTCGACGAACACCACTCCAAAGTTCCAATTGGAAAGAAAACCCAATACGCCACCCTCGAAGAACGGGACGCCGAATGTGTCGCCCTCATAGAAAAAGCGTTGGCTCTGGTCAAACTGGAAAAGGGAGTCCCCCAACAAATCACGGCGTCCTACCTCGGAAGCCTCCTCGGACCCAAAGTCGGTAAGCGATTGGGAAGGAACTCCCATCTCCCCAGATCGAAAGCCCTGATTGAGGCCCACAGAGACGCCAACGAAGTGGCATTCTACCTTCGACGGATCGAATGGGGAGTTGCCCACGTCACGGCCCGAATCGGCTACCGGAACTTCTGCAAGCTCGCCGCCCTCCGGCCCAAAGTGAGCCAAAATCCCGAGATCGACCAACTCGCACGGGAAGCTCACCAAAAAACCCAAGAGAAATACCTCAAGGTTTCCAAACCAAAGGAAGAAACCGATTGAAAATCCTACCTAAACCCCGAAAAAGAAAAGACGTCATGCCGCCTCGAAAAAAACAAAAACCGATTCCCGAACAGCGAACATTCCTGTTCAAGAATCCGTCGCGGGCAGAAATCAACAAGTTCGAGGAAGTCATCGACGCATTGATGCACTCAGAGGCCATCAAGAAATACCCCAGCCTCTCGGAAATGACAAAAGCAGCCTTTCAAGATCCCAGAGAGCGACGACAAGCCATCCTCAGCCGCCTCGACACCAACCGGGGTTTGTTCTTCAAAATCAACAAGCGGATCGGCGACAAAACCCGATTGAGTCCCATGGAACGGATCGAAGAAATCCTCGTCATGCTCTGGGAATACATCCGCGTCGGAGAAACCGAACGGAAGCTCTACGGGGAAGTGATGACCCCCATTGATCTCGTCGAAGAAATGCTCGACGGACTCCCCAAAGAAGTCTGGAGCAATCCCAAATTGAAATGGCTGGACCCCGCCAACGGCTGCGGGATCTTCCCAGCCGTCATTCTGAAACGACTCATGATCGGGCTGGAGCACTGGGAACCCAGTGAAGAAAAACGCTACAAGCACATCATGGAGAAAATGCTCCATGTCTGCGAACTCCAGCCCAAAAACATGTTCATCTACCTCTGTGCCTTCGACCCCAAAGACAAGTATGCGCTGAACATCTACACCGGCTCGTTCCTCACCGAAGAATTCGACCAACACTCCCAAGAAATCTGGGGGGTTGAACAATTTGATGTGATCGTGGGAAACCCACCCTACCAAACAGGAAAAGAAGACGAACGAAAAACCCAACCAATTTGGCAACTATTCGTAAAGAAAAAATTAAAACTAATAAAGAAGGAAGGATACCTCTGCACCGTCCACCCAGCAGGATGGCGGAATATATCTGGGATATTCAAAGAAACCCAAAAACTACTAAGAGATACCAAAATGTTGGCCCTAAAGATGAATCATTTCAGAAGGGGGCAACAACTATTCGGTGCAGCTATCAACTTCGATTTTTACTGCCTCCAAAATGTAAATAACAACGGGAACCTCACAAAAATAACATGCGAAGATAATACAACAGAAGCCGTTGACATATCAAAGATGGAGTTCATACCAAGCGAAAATATTAAAAAAATATATGCGCTCCTTGCCAATCCTGAAGAAGAAAAAGTTCAAGTAATACACTCATTCTCAGCTTACGAGACCCGTAAGCCATACATGAGCAAAAACAAAGAAGGAGATTTCTCATATCCTTGCATCTATACAGTCAAGAGCCCAGACAAAGGAAACAACCAACCTACGTTCTTCTGGTCGAAAACTAAAGCTAACGGACTATTTGGTATCCCAAAAGTAATCTGGGCGCAAGGCGCCAGCGGAGTAGTCATTGATCAAACAGGCCAATGGGGATTAACCCAATTTGGATACGCAATTGTGGATGATGTCGCAAACCTAGAGAACATCAAAAACGCATTGCTCAGTGACGACTTCACCAAAAACGTGATGAACTTCAAACACAGTTTAGGAGACAAGTTCAACCACAAAATCATAGCACTATTCCGCAAAGATTTCTGGAAGGAGTTCGTATGAACCTCAAACATACCTTCCTCACCAAAGCCCACAATCTCCAGGCCCTCTACACTGGGACAAAAACCCTCCGTGAGTTCTCCAAAAAGCTGGAGGCACAATCCCTAAAAGACCCAATCCGCTACCCTTCGGAGAAATACCTCGGGGACGGATTCGAGTCGTTCATCGAAATACTCCTCGCACTCCACCCAGTCGATAATCGCCTGGGAGTCTACGACTACCACCCCAACCTCACCAACGACAACGGAGTGGACGGCACCGGACTGAACCCCCGCCTTGAAAAATGCGTAGTCCAGATCAAATACCGAGGAAACACCACCAAAATGTTGACAGCCACCGAGGACAAACTGGCCCACCTCATCAGCGATGGGCTCCTCAACTTTGACGTGCGGGACGACCGGGACAACCCCAAAAATTTCAGGCACTTCGTTTTCACCACCGCTCAAGGGCTCCACTTCTATACCGATCAGGAAATGTTCAAAAACCGGGTGAAGTGCTTCGGATGGAAAGAACTTTCCCAACTGGTGGACAACAACCTCATTTTCTGGCAGAAAGCCCGAGAACTTTTATCATGAACCCTTTCGACAAATTCTACGATTATCAAAACGAGGCCAAAGCTGCCACCAAAGGACAGCCCAAGGGGATTCTCTGCCTTCCCACCGGCACTGGAAAAACTTTCCTCGAAGCCGGCATCATCGCAGAAACCATTCTCGAAGAACCAGGCTTCCAAATCTACGTTATCAACGCCCCACGAATCCTCCTCTCCTTCCAGCTTGCCAAAGAGGCCTACCAATTCCTCCTTCAATGCGGTCTGGAAGCCCGCTACATGTTCGTCCACAGCGGGGGATCCCTGGAAGAACGCGACACCGAAGACATCCGTATCGCCGCCAATGAGGCAACAGAGGCCCAGATCCCCTATTCCACGTTCCTGCACGGCACCGATACTGCCACGATCTGCAAAGCCATGGAGGACGCCAAGACAATGAACGTCCCCCTCATCTGCATCGCCACCTACAATTCCTGCGAACGGGTAGAACTGGCTCGACAAAAGCTCGACCTCCCACCCCTCCGGCTGGTCGTCAACGACGAGGCCCACTACCTCGTGCAAGAACGATTCTTCGACGTTCTCCACACACTGACCTACCAGCAGTGCCTCTTCTTCACCGCCACGACCAAAGAAACCCCGTCCCCAGAAGGTCGGGGAATGAACAACGTCGATGCCTACGGGCCCGTCCTCTACAGTTTGTCCCCCAGGGATGCCATGGATCGCGGCCGGATAGTCCGCCCCCGGCTTCACTTTGTGACCACGAAGATCAAACTGGAGAACGGAGACGAGGTTGACGCCTACACCAACTACCTCATCAAAGAGGCGTTCAAACAACACGAAAACCACCTCGCCTTCACCGCCCGAGAACGAGACACCTCCATCCCCGGTATCACCGCAGAGGCACTGAACCCCAAAATGCTGGTGGCCCTCCGAGGCGTCGGCGAAATCATCGGATTCCTCAATTCTGAGGAATACCGCCAAATGCGCGAGCAGAATGTCGAAATATTCGCCATCTCCTCGAACGACGCCGTGGGAAACAACATCAACAAAGATAGAAAGAACCGGCCCGAGTTTCTCAAAATACTCAAGGCCGTTGGAAACGACCCCACCAAAAAGGTGCTGGCACTCCACTTCGACATCCTCACCGAAGGAATCGACGTCAATGGCTTCACCGGGCTCTTGGCTCTGCGCTACCTCACCAAAACCAAATTGATCCAAGGCTACGGTCGCACGGCTCGCCTCCACCCTACGGACCGGAAGAACATCGAAGACAAAGTCATCCTACCCTGGGAATGGAAAAAGCAGATGAAGCCGTTTTCCTATGTCCTGCTCCCCGACATCGCCACCCAAACCAACGACCAGAAACAATCTCTGATTGACCTGATCTGGATGATGCGGGAATACGGCTACGACTTCGCCGAGCACATCCTAGGGGACCAGATGATCCGAGCGGCCCAAGAGGACGACCCTCTGGCCAGCCTGCTTGAAAAAGAGAAGGAGGAGCAGCTCGCTCTCAAACTCGAAGAACTCTTCGCCGAACTGGAAGCCAGCGAGGCCGCAGCTCTCGCAGAAACTGACCCCAAAGGCGAGTTCACTTGGAACCTGGCCATCGCCCTAGGACTGGGACGCAGGATCACGGTTAAGACCCCTCAAGGCCTAGGAATCATCACTGGCTTCTCGGGTGAGAACGTCGAAGTCAAAGCTGAAGAAGGACAACCGCTGCTGTTCACCTTGGAAGAAATGAAAAACCCCGCTTACAAAAAAGCAAGCGAGGTTTAACAGGATCAAGCCACTTTACGACCATGATCTGCATCAACAGGTATAGGCCAAGCCTTGAGCCCATAATTTCGAGCCCACAGCTTCTTCCCTGTTCGTGGATCTATCCGCCAAGGGCGAAAAATCACACCCTCCATCTTCTTCCTTTGAGAATTCTTCTTCATAACATCACCTCCTTTCAAGTAACAAGACGCACAGTGTGACAGGCTGACCCAAAAAAGATTCATGATGATCACCGAACAAACGGCACTAGACCTTCTGACAGAGATCGCGCTTCTAAAAGAAAGCGACGACCCAAAAGACCAAAAACAAGCGGAAAGGTGTTTCGAAACACCACTCTCCCAGTATGAACACTACTTTCGTGCCCTAGCCACAAGACTGATGGCCTTCAACGGGGCCACACATCATTTTGACGTAGATCAGCTATACTACGAACTGGCTCAAAAAATATGGGAGCATGCAGGAGCGTTCTCCCCCAAGGGAAACGGACCTGAAGAAATAAAAAAGCAGTTTATCGCATGGGCATCAACAATTTTAAGAAACCGAGTAAACGACATACTCTCCAGCTTCAAACTAGAAACAGGATTGAGTGACCTAGAATGGGAAAAAATCCAACAAACACACCCAGAACCCTCAGAGAGGGCAAAATTGGTTGCAGAAATCCTAGAAGACATGGATCCGGACGACGCAGAAATACTTCGCTGGTATAGCCTCACAACCCCCCTAGACGGAAGAGAAATCCGAACGGACCCCCAAAGATCGAGAAGAATGGTGTAGCAGACTCAACGTCACACCTCCCGGTCTAAGAAAGAGAAGAGAACGTGCAATTAAAAAGCTGAAAGATGAGATAGAATCACGTTCAACCCACACCACTCAACCAAAATGAAACACACCATTCACACCGACATTGAAAATGCATTACAGATCCTCGGGAAAACACTCCCAAGGACACCAGAGGAAATAGAAGAATTCATAAAAGAAGTGGATTCCAAAAAAGCCAAAATAGCCAATACAGCCTTCACGCCAACTTCCCTGGCGAAACAAATCGTTCAAAACTCTTGCAGCAAAATCACAAGATTCCCATCCCCGGAAACCTCTGGAACAGAGCATCCAAAAGATGATTGAGGCACAAGAGGAAGAATGAAGCTACAGGCATCCAGAAAACTAGAAATCGAAGAGTTAGCTGAACAGGAGGTAGACATAAACTCCTCAGGAACTGGAGCAACTGATCTAGAAAATATACTAAAAGAGAATGGCATCAAACTACACAAAGGGGAATTCCCTGAAAAGTTTGATGCCGTTTTACTTCCAGAAAATGGCAGGTTTCACATTCACCTGAATCTCAAAAAAATAGGGGAAGACCAAAATTCGCCAAGGGTTCGATTCACAATCGCCCACGAACTAGGTCACTACTTCATAGACGAACATCGAACAAAATTACTAACTTCAACGCCAAACCCCTCTCTGTGCGGATTGTTCGACAACAATGAGAACAACGAAGAGCACGAAGCAGACTACTTCGCAGCCAACCTAACAATGCCCCCAACTCGCTTCAAAAAAGAAGCAGCAAAAATAAAAAGCCCCCTCGAAACTATACTGGCGCTATCGAAGAAATTCAAAACCTCGTTGACAGCAACTGCCATACAGTTTGTAAACCATGTATCAAACCGATCCCTCGCGATTCACTGGAAGCCAACCGGGGAAATGAATTGGTCAATACCAGGCACCGGATATAGAATTGCTGGATACAAAAGCGTCCAATTCAAAACACTAGGAAACCTCCCAAAAGACTGCGCAACCGCAAAAGTAATCAGTGGAAAAGCAAGCCACGAAACAGGAGTCCTAGACATGGCAAGCGTGTTTCATAACGTCTACAGAGATGGAGAAAGAAACACCCTTTTAACCGAGGAAGCCATCGCACTAGGAGAATACGGCGTAATCACCATAATAAGTGATTATACGGCCTAGCAACGCACCATACAAAAGAAGAATAAAGGCCGGGAGATAACGCTTTCGCGTCATCATCCCGATAACCCCAAAAAACCTCAGAAAAGAAAAGTGGGAAAGACTGTAAACGCAGTCGTCAAACCCTCAAATCTGTGGAAGATCATCCCAGGCAGTGGAATCCACTTCCCGACCTATTTGTCAACGCCGCTCCTCGGAAACCTCAGAACTTCCCAACCACCGTTGACACAATTTCTCCTGCTCCACAAAGAAAACCACTTCCCGACCCTTTTAGAAACGCACAATGTGAGAGAAACCAAAGGGTAAGAAACATCATGGCGAAAGAAGTCTGAGAAGGTGAAACAAAAAGACAACAAGCAACAACAATATGAAAGAAATAAAATACGTAGTCGTCGTCCAAGCAGAGGCAGTCAACGAATGGACATACGAGGTACTCGCCACCTCACAAGAGGCAGCTGAGAAAATCATCCGCGAAGGATTAGACGGCGACCGAGAGTTGCCCGACCCCATCGAGTTCGAGCAAGGCAAAGAACTCGATGGAGGGCTTTATATAGCCCACTCCTACGAACTATGAAAGCAATAGACGCAATACAAACCGCACCGCTCCTAAAGGCTACCTTGAATTGTATCATCCAACAATAGATACGGGTTTACTTTACGAAGTCGAAGTTTTCGACTTCATAGAGGAAGCTATAAATGTGAATTGAAAGCCCGTCTAAATAAAAAGAAGTGTCGTATAAGTTTTGGGTTGTAAAAAATACCTATCAAATAAGTTCTAAATTGAGAATTTAGGGGGGTATAGGGGCGAGTTGATCTGCCGATAACTGTCAGTTGACAAAAAAATAAGCGTTAGTAAGGTAAAATCATGATAAAATATAAATCTACGAGTTACAAAGAGAGCGAGGGGAAACGGATATTGCTGTCTAATGGAAAAGCAGCATTGTACGCTATCTGTTTTGGTATTTTGGCGGCTATAATGGTGGAGGATAGCAACGCGAACAGTTGGGGAGTGAGTGTGAATGGGGTAGGATTCTACCATAACAGCGGGGGGTATAACAATGGATGTAACAGGGGATTTACTGGGGGAATTATTACCTACGGGCCCCCGCCCGCGATCTATACTCAGCCGTATCGAAACTGGAGCAGCCCCTATTATGCCCCTGTACCCTACCAGTATATGCCTCAGCCTTACCAGCCGATGCCTGTAGTCTATCCTTATCAACAAGGAATGAGTTATCGCGGCTATTATTGCCGTTGAGTGAGGAGGTCTCGCGCGGTGGCTCTCTGAAAACCCAATTGCGTAGAGAGGCTTCTTACTTTCAAACATAAATTCTTTTCATGATTACATTTCTTAAAAAAGTTAGAATAACAAACAGCCTCTTTCTGATAGGAACTTTTGCGACGACGTGTACAGCTTTACCGTTATATATATGGCACTTTGGGTTAGACACTTTTCAAGTGGTCTTGTTTATTTTTTTCTTTATATCGACGGCTATGAGCATAACTTTGGGTTATCACCGCCTATATTCGCATTTAACATTTGAGGCGAGCAGCATGATAAAGGCTTACACATTGTTTTTTGGGGCTGCGGCCTTTGAGGGTTCAGCGCTGGTATGGGCAGCGGATCATCGCAGGCACCACAAGCATGTAGATCAGGAAGAAGATCCCTATGGGATCACGCAAGGAGTATTCCATGCCCATATTGGGTGGCTTCTTTTCAGGAGAACGCTAACCACTCCCCTAACGTGGGTGAGAGACCTGCAGAAAGACCGACTAGCGATGCTACAGCATAGGTACTATGTTCCCATTGCAATAGTGGCAGGGATTGTTCTGCCGGCTATAGCTGGGGGGCTATGGGGAGGTTGGAGCGGTGCCCTTGGGGGGTTTTTGTTTGGAGGGATTGCCCGAATAGTGGCTGTGCATCACGTAACTTTTTGTATAAATTCTCTATGTCATTTGGTTGGGGAGAGGCCCTATTCGAGCCGCTGTTCTGCGCGGGACAGTCTTTTGATGGCACTCGTGACATTTGGGGAAGGATACCACAATTACCACCATGAATTCCAAAATGACTATCGCAATGGGGTTCGCGGTTGGCAATTCGACCCTACGAAGTGGGTTATCTGGTCACTGCACAAGCTAAACTTAGTAAAGAAACTGCGTAGGGTATCGCCGGAGAAAATTTTTAAAGCGAAAATCGCTGAGAGTGACATGCTACTTGAGAAGACCCTGAAGAACGCTCCCAAGCTTGCAGAAGGTAGACTCAGAGTCATAACGCACAAGAGACAGGAAGTGGAACAAGCTTTTTCAGCTTGGGAGGTCAAGATGAAGGGGCTTCGCGCTTTCGTTACGGGGAGTAACGGGAGCGCTAAAGTAGAAGAAAAAGAAGCCAAGAGGGACGCAGGCCGTGCGTGGAGAGAATTTTGTAGAGCGATGAAGCTCTGGCATGCCTCTATTGAAGAATCGGGTCTGAAAATTAGGTAGCACAAAGAAAAGATCGCAGTGCTTGCGAATGAAGTCTTATACCGAGGCAGAAACCAAATAGGAGAATAAGACATTTTCAAAGAAACCAGCCTCATCTCAACCTATCGACTCGCGCCTCATCGGAAAGCTCATCATAAAAAATGCTCTATCTTTATCTTGACAAAAATAGGGGGGTTGAATATAAATTAATTATCCAGTCCCGATTAGGCAGGGGTAAATAAATAATCGCGTCCAGCGGGTTAAACACCCGGTAGCCAAAGCGTTATTAGCTGGATTTTTCTTTTTTTTTAAGGAAAAAGGGGGAGGAAGATCAAAAAAAGTTAAAGATGTGCCCTCTCATTTTACCTAGGAGTAAAAAAGTTGCATTTGAGTAAAAATCTCTATGAAAGAAAATCTAAGGGGGTTACAAAAGCCCCTTTTCAGGGAGGTTTTGATAACTTCATTATGTCCAGTGTATTAACGCTCAAAAGAACACAAAAGACTTGCTTTCGTTTGACTTCTTTTGTAGTGGTAACATAGCTAATCTCTCCTTCCACCCTTTAAACACATATGACACCTAAAATTAAACCCAAACCCAAGTCCAAGTCCAAGTCCAAGTCTCTAAAACGCAAACGCCCGCTCAAAAGAGTGGGATCCCCTTCGAGCAACAAGAATAAAGCCTCTACTTTCAAGGAGGTGGTTTTAGACGAGGACGCAAGTGCCGTTGACACTTTTCTCTTTTTATCGGACTTGGGACTTACCAACAAAGACAGGGTTGTCGTGCAATTTTTCCCAGAGTTTCTCCAAGAGGTGGCTATGGAGATTCGCGCGCGCCTCACTTTACAGAAAGTGTTCCGATAAGAAGCCGTGGAGAGATTAGCATATAAAAGATTATAAAGGATTATGAAAAAGCACTCTATACAGGTTCGCTGCAAATTGAGCAAAAAAGTCTTAAGAACCGTTGGACGGGTATTACGCAGTGAAGCGGTTGGGAATTTTTGTCCACTTTTTTGCACATACGAAGGAAGGGAAAGTTTGGTTAAATCGGACGAGGGAGATGTTTCCGACCCTTTTCGCAGGAAAGCGTCCTATTTGCAAACGCTCTTTATTGAGGTAGACCGTAACAAACCCGTCCCTACAAGTTTTGTGTAAAGAGTTATGCAAAACAAGCTCCCATGGTGTAATTGGCTAACACATCTCCCTTTCACGGAGAAGACTACGAGATCGTGCCTCGTTGGGAGTGCCCCCTTTCCCTGTTCGTCCCGTTTGACCACAAACAGAGCTTCTAATCCTTGACAACTCCCTCCTCTACAAGTAAAATCCCGCAAAGTGCGCCTTTAGCCAAATGGAAAGGCAGGAGTCTGCAAAACTCCTATGCGCAGGTTCGATTCCCGCAAGGCGCTCCCCTTCCCTCAATCTATGTTTAGAGTATCGATTAAAGTCCCCAATCCTTGGGCTAAAGATAGTCCATGCAATACAGATTGGAACAAAACCATCATACTCTCCAAAAATAAAGCTCTGGAAGTTCAAGTGTGGGAAGGGGCCATCTACGACATTTTCCATTTGACCATCGATCTAAGTTGGCGCGGGAGCGACCACGCTGGGCCCTCTATAACGATAGGGATTTTGGGGTGGGAGTTCATTTGCAAAATATATGACTCTAGACATTGGAACTACAAAAAAGGAGATTGGGAAAGGGATCAAAGACTTTGATCTTAGCCCAATTCAGCCTCTTACCCTTGACAGCTTTAAAAAAACTATGAAAACCTATGACATCCCATGTTTCTGGCAGATGGCCGGAAATCTCAGAATCGAAGCCGACTCGCTTGAAGACGCTATCGCTCAAGCAGAAGAAGACGATATGCCACTTCCCGAGGGGGACTATGTCACCGCCTCGTTTCAAGTTGATCACGAAGGTTTAGAAGATTGGCCTGATGAAGATTTGTTGGAAGAGAGTCTACTACCGTCTGAAAGCGAAGCCCAAACACTTGAGCCAGAACCTAAAATCCTTGTGGAACAAGATACTTACACTCCGGTTGCTCCCTTTGCGCGTCGCCCTATAGCTTTTAAGTGGTTTTGTCCCCCTGCGCGCGGGTTTGTTGAGAACTATAAGTATCGGGGAAGCGTGGACGAGCTCTTCTTAGAAGATCCGCATTTGCATCCCGTGCAATTCACAGGAGTAGACGGTCTCTATGAGGGGGATATTCTTGAATTGGCACTGCCTCATTTGGACGTTAAATACTTGGGTATCATCTCTTTTCGAGATGGTGCATTCTACTTCAAAGTACACAACCCGACAGGGACATTTAGCTCCCTGTGGCTCTTTGAGTTCTCTAAGTATCAAGCCACTTATACCTTAGTGGGCAACATCTACGAAAATCCCGAAAAGCTGGCTCCTCTCCTAGCCCCATGCGTTTAAATCAACAGAAGCTTACGCGTTTTATAGAGGGCCTTCATAAAAAAAAGACCTTAAAGAGTGCCTCGCCCAAAACCCTCGCCAAAAAGATCGCTGAGTTTTTGGAAAGCCACCCTTCGTGTTTCGAGCCCTTTGAGCCTTCGGCATATGAGCTCCGCTTCTCTTACTCTACCGTAGGATATGGAATATTCAGTCTTTTAGGGGAAAAGTACCGGATGGGAAGGATTGAAGTCGTGGATCAGAATTCCACATCAAGCTATCATACCGACGAAGGGACATATTGTATGCCTTACGAGGCGGCTTCACAATTTGAAAACTTTATCAATTCCCTGCAGACGGATCTACCTATCCAAATTGCTATAGGGTCTGTAATGAATTGCCAAGAAGAGTGCGCCAAGGCTTTGGGTTTAAATAGTGTAGAAGACATGAGGCGGGAAGAAATCATTGAAAAATTCAATGCGAAAAAGAGAGAAGATTACGCCCTATCGCAAGGATTCAAAAGTTGGGAAGAGTATGTGAAAGAGAATCCTATTTAATACGCAATATGTAATCTTATTAAATGTGCCTTACACACTAAAAAAAACCCCTGAGAAGGGGTTTTTTTTATGTGAAAAAGTATTGCGTTATTCTCCGATCTACTCCAGTATTTTGCATGGTGCGCTTCTTCTCAATTTATAAGACCGAGAATAGATGCGAGGGATCCCCATCCCTGCAGAAGTCTTTACCCTCTAATGCGGGTTACTCCCTCATAGAAATACTTATTGCAACTGCGATGATGGGTATACTTCTTGCTATTGCGATTGCCTCTTTATCCTCGAGTAAAACCGACGCCACGGAAGCTGCCTCCTCGGGGTCGCTTCAAAACCTCAATGTCGCGCTCTATCGGGCTTATAAAAAAGGAGACCCACAATTTCTGGAGAACGGGTATTTGCATAAAGATTCCACCAATAGCATAAATGCCGTTGCCTATCTCATCCAAGCTGGATACATTCAATGAGACCCTTCCTCCTCCTCCTTCTCCTACCGGCATTTACCAGCCACTTTTCCCTTGTGGAAGACACACCTGCCCTTGCGCCCTCCCCCAACGTAATCCTCAAACCAAGCGCTCTGCTTCGAGCCTCTAAAATTTTACAGGGCACGAATATAACCTTTGCCGATGGGAGATTTACGCGAAGTCAATGAACTTTCAACCCCCGCGTGTTTTAACCAAAGTCTTGGCCCTTTTTTCGGTATTGTGCCTAGGACTCCTCGCCTTACAAGCTTCGGAGCAGGTTGAATCTTTAAATACTAAATCTATACATATCAGCCTGAAAAAACAAACCTTGATAGCATATCTGGCAAACCAGCCTATATACTCTTTTAAATGTTCAACGGGAAAAAACAATACAACACCCCCTGGATCTTGGTTGATCAAAGAAAAAGTTAGGCACAACCGCTCTCTTCCTAAATATGGCAGCGTTCCCATCCCCTTTTCGCTACGGCTCAACGTGATTGTTGGAAACAGAGCACCCCGCATTGCCATTCATGCCCATTCCAGTGTCCCAGAATACCCCGCGTCCCACGGATGCATTCGCCTCAAGTATACTGAGGCTGAAACCCTGTTTAGCTGGGCCTCCGTAGGTACGCCCGTAATCATTAAATAATAGTATTGAAAAAAAAGAAATGTGAGGTCATATCATAAAGATAGCTTCGTTACCCTTAAACCCATGAATCCGCTTTCTTCCAAAAGTCTTTGCTCAACTTCAAACTTATCATTGGGAGAGCCAAAACTAATGAATCCTCAAATTTTGTCTGAGGGCCCTTTATGCGAACCCCCCGTCTGTGGGAGAGCGGCTGACCCGCAAAAAATCCTAAAAAAGCTGGGTCAGAAGTTTGAAACGGGGTTGAGCGTGAATCTGCCTGCGCACGATTTTCTCAAAATAGACTGAATCATGGATAAAACATATACTGAAAGTTGCTACTTACTGGAGGCAGGAGCTTTTAAAAATCTTTCCTTGCAGCAGCAACTTCATGCGCTCACTTTAAAAGCCAACACCCCCCAAAAAAACACCTTACTGCATTACGCAGCGCGGCGTCGCTTTCTTGACCAAGTGGAGCAGACTCTCTTTAGCTCCAATCTGCTGCTAGCCACTAATGATCAGGGTCTTACCCCTATGCATGCAGCTGCCCACTATGGCGCACTTCATCAAATCCCTCCCAGTTTTCTAACTCCTTGCAACCTCTCTAAGCTCGACAACCACGACAATTCTTCGCTTCACTGGGCGGCTAGTGGCGGCTTTGCGTCACTACCGCCCTCCTCGTGCCTCAATGCCGAGCTCCTCACGCAAAAAAACAAAGGAGGCCTGCACGCCCTCGCGCTAGCTAACATGTACGATGGTCTTGGTCGCTTAACTAAATTACTACCTTTGATGCTACTCATCGAGCTGAAATCCAGCGAGAGCATAAAAGATTTAAGTAAAGTCAAAGATTGGATCGAAAAAGAAATAAATTTCGCCAACCTCAAACGCTCTTTTCGCCTTTTAGCGCAAACCTCTACGGATCTCGGGGCGCTGTGATTTCTCTTTACCCACCGCAACCCTTTTTTTCTACAAAAAAAGGGTTGCGGTTGCTAAGAATGAGCGATAACATGGAAGATATGTCCCCCTTAGATAGTGAATTTGAAAAACAACTTTCAAAAATAATCCCTAGGGAATACAAAGAATGGGGAGAAGCCCCGCCTGATAAACTCCCTCTTACTGCAGCTACCTACATTAAGAGGCTGCAGAATGAAAACAAGATGCTCTGGGACGTCAACGAAAAGGTTAGATCAGCTCTTGACCTCTCAAGTTATTATTCAAAGTTCTAACCCGCGTCAATCCTACCACTCGTCCATTAAAACACATAAAAATGCGCTCACCTCTCAAGCCAAACGCCCTTGCGTGGAAAATTGGGCTTTGGTGTACGGCGAGCGGCCTCGTAATCTTGCTAGTATTTTTCCCTAAATTTCCTACGCAAAAGAGGCAGACCTCCTTTGATACTAAAATAGCTACCCATACAGAAAGAATAAAACAACTCTCACAACCAGATATTTCCACACAAGGGAGCTTGGGTAATATCGTATTACTCGAAGCCTTAAAAAAAGGAATCCAACAAGCTCAAAGTGAAGGGCATATGCCGGGTCTTTCTAAAATAAAAAGAGCTACCCCTTCTCTTTACGCCGCCCCCGTCCTACTCCCTTCGTCTCCCTTTCGATTCTGGGTTGAAAAGTGGATTCTCACAGACATTAGCCAAGCACAAGCCGAAATTTATATTCGATGCGAAGAAACTCCTACGGGAGCTAACTGGGCGTTAGGAAACTACAAATTATACCCTCTTGACACGCCATACGAACTTCCTTATACTGCAGGCTATGGAAACCCCTAATACACCCACACCACCCACACCACCCACACCACCCAAAACTCCCACGCCTACCTGCCTTTTACTAAAAGCCCATCCTATTTATTACTTTGCACTCGTTGTCGCATTAGGGGTATTCCTCGTTTCCCTAACAAATTCTCCCTGCACTGCAAAGAATGTAACCTCCCAAACCATTGAATTCAACCTCTCTGAACCCTCCCTCGTTCGCGTCGTATCTAATTCAAAAGGGAATCAAGCCATCTATGTTAATCAAGCCACTTATGGAGACCAATGCCCTTACCTCCAAAAATACATGAACAAAAAAGGTTGCGCCGACAAAAAGAGTTGCGCCGACAAAAAGAGTTGCGCCGACAAAAAAAACTGTGGAGATTCTGGCTCAGTGGATATGCCTAATTCCAACCCCTCAGCCTCCTACGGAGAAGAGGTTGGTGCGCAAGATAGTATATATGAATCGGGTTACGATTCTGAACTCAAAACTCACAGCCAACCCCAAAGTTGCACAAGCTCTGAAAAAGAAGACCTCGACTCCACTCAAGAGAAATAATTTTTGAGGCTATGCTTCTTCCAATCCTACTCTTCCTCGGCACGATGGGTCTTTCCCTCTGGGCATCCATGCGCGTCAAAAGCGTTTACCGCAAATATGCCGCTGAGCCCTCTCTTACCGGACTAACCGGTGCTCAGGCGGCAGAACGCGTCATGCAAGATGCGGGTGTGGAAGGAGTCACCATCACCTCCTGCCCAGGCGAACTCACTGACCACTACGACCCCTCACACCGACGCCTTGTTCTAAGCGAAAGTAACTACAATGGCACATCCATTGCCGCCTTAGCTGTGGCAGCCCACGAAGCTGGCCACGCTATTCAACACGCCCAAGCTTATGCGCCGCTTCATCTCCGAATGGCGGCTGTTGGGGCAACTCAAATCGCCAGCCAACTCGTCATGTGGCTTCCTCTTTTTGGTATGTTCACTGGGTTTGTCAACACCCACACAGGCCTCATTCTCATGGCCGCAGGCTGGGGCATTATCATGCTATTTAATCTGGTAACCTTACCCGTAGAATTTGATGCCTCCGCCCGTGCCAAAACCGCCCTTCGCCACTCCGGTATCCTTGGAGCCATGAACGAAGAAGACGGCGTGAACCGCGTGCTCAACGCAGCTGCTTGGACCTATGTAGCCGCCTTCATCACATCACTCGCCTATTTCCTCTGGCATCTTCTTCCTTTGCTCATGGGGCGAAGAGACGAAGAATAAAGCCGCCTCTAAAGGAGAATTCCCTCGAGCGGAAACAACAAAAAAACCCGCATCAAAGAAAAAACGAGATAAGGGGAATGGGTTCCCCTGACAAAAAACTGCAATCAGGGGTCTCAACAAATCTTGACTGTGCAAACTCTGAAAACCCATTTACCTGAAATCGCTATTCTTTTCGTGGCCATATTCCTACGGTGCTGGCTTATCGAAATCAAACCTCCCCATTTTGACGAAGGCATTAATGGGGGGTTTGCGGATAGAATGACCGGTGCAGGTTACTACCGCTACGATCCAGAAAATTATCACGGGCCACTACACTTTTACGCGGTATTTCTATCGCAAACACTTTTCGGCAGGGAGGTTTGGGCTCTGCGCCTTCCCGCTATACTCGCAAGCATACTGGCCATATGGGCCATGCTCCGCTTCCGTGAATTTTTTGGGGTAGAAGTGGCGAGGCTTGCAGCATTAGCAATGGCCGTCTCGCCTGCATTTACTTTCTACGGCAGATATTCGATTCACGAATCCTGGCAAGTTCTCTTTTCCATCCTTCTTTTGCTCGGGCTTCTAGGTCTATGGCAAACAGGCACCCGCAAGCATCTTTTCCTTATGGCTACAGGAATCACAGGCATGATTTTAACAAAGGAAACTTATGTCTTACATATAGGGTGCATGGGAATTGCAGCTACAAGCCTTTGGATATACCAAAAAATGGTGCCTTCGCGCCCTGCATGGCCGATTGCCAAACAACAATGGGGGCGAAAAGATATCCTGCTCACTGGAGGAATTTCAGCCTTGGCTATTGTTTTTTTCTATTCGGGCACATTCCGAGACTTCTCGGCCTTGCACGGTCTCTATACTACTTTCCAAGCGTGGACCGACACAGGCACAGAAAATAAAAGCGGGCATGAAAAACCGAGCTTGTATTGGCTATCTTTAATGATGCGATATGAATGGCCGGCATTGATAGGGTTTGCCGCTTGCCTACGTTATGTTTTGCCCTCCGATACCCGCTACCGCTACATCGCGGTCATGACTGGCGGAGTTTTGCTCGCTTACTCCCTTATTCCGTATAAAACCCCTTGGTGCCTTATATCCATTATATGGCCATTTTATTTAATTCTAGCTGGAGTCCTAAGCGAGTGGATAAACCTTCCCTCTCGCAATAAAACTAGGAGCAAAAACTGGCTCAATTCCCTTCACCCTTGGGAAAGGTTTTTAGGATGCAACACCCCTCGTGATAAGATATGGCTCACTGCGCTTCCACTGCTAGCCGTCTCCCTCTACTCTGCTATCCTCCTCAATTTTTACCGATACACTGATGAGAAAGAGCCTTATGCCTATGTGCAAACCGACAAAGAAATCGAACTTCTTACAGAACCCCTCTTAAAACTCGCCAAGACCGAACCAGACGGGTATCAGCTATCAGGTAAGGTTCGTCTATCCAGCACTTATCCCCTATCGTGGATTTTAGGCGACTTCGCCCGCGTCGAATATGTACCCAAAGACACAAAACTAAAGGTATGGGATGCTGGTTTTGTAGTGATCCAAGCCTCTGACGCCCACGAAATAGAAAGAGAGCTAAAAAACTCTTACTACAAAATCCCCTTCCGCCTTCGACACTACCAACAAGGATGTATCGCCTATCTTGATGCAAAAATATTTTCGCGCATTCTGGATGGAAAACCTAACTTCATAGGAGGAAACCCCTACATCATAGACGAAAAACCTTACGTCAACCCTGTATGCCCAGGCTGTGGGAATCCAGAATGCGAGCGATTTAAAAGTTCAAACCCCTTATGACAAACGACAAAGTTGCAACTGGAGCTCTTACAGCAGCTGGAGGAAGCGTGGTTACCGCCACCCTACTAGCCATAATAGCCACAAGCATAGGGGCTGGAGGATTAAATACTCCCATAGCATGCTGCTCGCTTGCTTCAGGCTTAGCACTGGGGGCATGGGCATTTTGCCGCACTCAAAAAAAAGCCATCCAAAAACCCAACTTTTGGGATTTTTTGCTCTTGACCGTTTTTACTTTAGCCTCTTTAAAAGCGTTTTTATGGCTGATTTACTCCTTCAGAAACGAGTGGCGCATCCTCTCGCCGCACAATCTTGGCGACCTTTCGCTTCACATCCACTTCATCCGCTACTTTGCGAGTGGGGTAGATTTCTGGCCTGCAAGTCCCATTTTAACAGGCGTACCCTTAAGCTACCCCATAGGGGCGGATTTATGGAACAGCCTCCTTTTGCTACTTGGGGTTCCTCTCGAACTCGGCTTAATCTGGACAGCCCTTGCTGGGGCAGCACTCACTGCATGGACGCTGTGGCGCTGGGGGGGCGCTTTTGCACTGGCCGCCCTTCTTTTCAACGGCGGTCTGGCGGGATTTGCCCTACTACTAACAGGGCAGATTCAGGCAGACCAAGCCCAACTGGCTTGGAAGAACCTCTTCCTCACCATGGTAGTCACACAAAGAGGGCTCCTCTACGCTCTTCCTTGCGGCCTCCTTCTCTTGCGTGCATGGCGGGATGATTTTTTTCGTGATGGCGGACAATTACCCCGCACTCTCCAGATCTTTCTTTATGCAACAATGCCCTTATTTAGCGTTCACACCTTTCTTTTCCTAAGCGCAGCGCTCGCAATGATATTTCTTTTCACGCAAAAAAACCGCGCAGCCCTTTTGATAATTGTGGCATGCGCCCTAATACCTGCCACTACAGCAATGTGGTTTGTAACCGGAGGGTTTTCAATCTCTTCAGGATTGCGCTGGCTCCCTGGGTGGATGCAGGCCGATCAGGGTTGGAAATTTTGGGCCATCAATTTTGGAATCAGCCTACCCCTTCTCGTGTGGCTTCTTTTCAAATGCGCTTGGCGTGGGGATAAGGAATCAAGAACCTTCGTCGCCCTTTCGCTCTCGAGCTTTCTCCTCTGCTTCTTCGTTGCCTTTGCTACTTGGGAATGGGACAATATGAAGCTACTCATCTGGGCATGGCTAACGGCCATGCCCTTCCTCTGGACGCTCGTCATCAAACCTCTAATAGCCATAATCCGCTATCCCCTTTGCATAGTCCTTTTTTTCTCAGGGGCGACGGCCCTTCTCGGGGGGCTCGACGGAAAAAATAGTTACGGACTCGCGGAAAAGTTTGAGCTTGCTGAAGCTGCCAAGCTTCTAAAAAATGTCCCTGCAGGCTCTCGAATTGCCGTCACCCCCAAATATAACCACCCGGTCATCCTACTCGGATATCCCGTAGTCTGCGGATACGAGGGTCACCTTTCCTCCCATGGGTTACCTTATGAAGATACTCAAAAAAAACTCCGTTCCGTGATGTTAAGGGAGTCTGGGTGGGCAAACACAGCAAAAAACATCGGAGCGGAATGGGTTTACTGGGAAGGACGACCCCCCATGCTTAGGAAAATCAGTGATGAAGCCCCTCGCTAACACCCAACCATGATCACAAATATGACCACAAATGAGCAACATAATCAAGAAATACACGAAAACCGTAAGGCTTGGGCCGAAAAGCCCTCCTTAAGGAAAGCTTACGCTAATTTATACCAAGAAATAGCCGAAAATCTCGCGCCAAGACATGGAAACTCTCTGAACTTGGAACTCGGATCCGGGATGGGGAATGTGAAACAATTCATCCCTGATTGCATCACCAGTGACATTTTTGCTAATCCTTGGTTGGATAGACAAGAAGATGCCTACTCCTTGAGTTTCCCCGCCGAGAGTTTGGCGAACTTGATCCTATTTGATGTATGGCATCACCTCCAGTATCCCGCAAACGCGCTAAAAGAGGCGTCTCGTACCTTAAAACCTAACGGCCGCCTGCTCATCATGGACCCCGCCATGAGTGCTTTAGGCCTATTAGTCTACGGACTGTTTCATCATGAACCCTTAGGATACACTACTCAATTCCTCAAGACACCCCTCAAGTTGGGGGACACCTCAACATTACCTTATTTCGCAGCTCAGTCTTCCGCCCATCGCTTATTATTACGGCAAGAAATACCAGCCCTCCTCAACAATTGGAAAATCGTGCAAACCTCTCAAATCACCTCACTAGCCTACTTGGCTTCCGGAGGGTTTCGCGGCCCGCAACTCTATCCTGACCCGCTTCTCCCAGCCGTTCTTACTTTGGATAGGCTGTTATCGTATATTCCAAGCCTGTTTGCGGCCCGCTTGCTCGTCGTCTTAGAAAAACCCGCTTAGACGTAATACCGGTCTAGTTTAACCTTTGACAAAAATATACTGGCATTCTCGCTGGATGCATACTAGCTTATAGTCTTATGACAGCTCCAACCGAACCAACAGCCAATAATACAACCGAAAACAAAGAAAAAGCACCACTTAGCTTCATCAGAGGAAAACTTTTAGAAGACGCTAAAGTGCTGCAAAATAGCAACAACAAAACCTACGCGCTCGCCAAAATATCCAAGGCCCCAAAAAAAGGGGAAGACGGTATGGAAGTAGAAGACGCAGGTAGCATCACCATTATGACCTATGCAAAGCCCGGCATTGCCGCGCTTGAAGGAAAAAAGGCCGGCGACAATCTCTCTCTCTACGGAGTCTGGGAAAAAAACGACAAGGGCCGTACTTTCACTGCCATGGGCGTGCCAAAAAACAAAGAAGTCACTACTGAACCAACGCTATAACATCAAATACCCAAGCAAAAAAAGCCCCGACTCCGTTGGGGCTTTTTTTTGTACTTTTTTAATTCGGATAGACATACATGATAGAAAAAACTCACTAAAAAGCTTGCTCCGCTAGCTTGTCATAAAAAGATTGGAGTTTGAAACTAATCAAAAAAACCCCAAAAAAGTAAAGAAGAACCAAAATCATCCCCAAAAGAGGAGACTCTTCTACAGGATTTAATAGTGGTGTTTTAATATAGTACCATAAATTTCTAACCTGATCTGATATAAGGTAAAAAGCGCGTCTCATAACTTACTCAGGATAACTAACTGCTTACAAATCGCACTAAATTTTCTTTGATTTCAAAAAAAAAACAAAATGACCTAGCTCCCCTAGCTGGGTTCTATCCCCACAACCCGCACAGAACCCTTGGCCGGATTTGACCGGATTCTGGCCGGATTTCATTTAGCCAAGGAGCTCTAGGATGAAAACTTTACATAAATCCCCGAAATAGCGAGATCCCGACAGGCCCTCGCCTCAATTCATTCATTTTGCTCACTATTTTTCCTTAAATAAATTCACATAGGCCTTAGCATAATAACGCACATTATTTCGGGGCTTTATGTAAAAGTCTAGTTGGTGTCTTATCTCAAAATAATCTCCCGAGTTCATTCTGACGTCAAACCGATTGGGTTCTAAATGAAGGGGACGACAATGAGTTCCAACCTCAAACTCAGGAACTTTGACCGTCCCATCCGCATTATAATAGGTTATAAAAGTGTGGCCGTCGCTACGTTCGTATTTACTTAAGTGAAATCTCACCCAACTGCCGTCATACCAAGGATACGCAGCATACCGAATAGGGAGAGGTTGGGGCGGGAGGTGTGGTTGGGGCGGGCGCGGAACGATCAACGCCTCTTGAGAAATAGATTCGGTCGGTAAAGTCGGGAAGTCCAAACCTATAATGTTAAGAGGATCAAGTGTTACCCACTCAGAATCTTCATGGAAAGAATCCCCTAAACGGCGAATCTGAACAAGGGGGTTGCAAACCCCTGTCCCAGTTACTACCCGTGAATTCCCAGTCCCCGAAAAGTGCAGGAAACAGGGGTGTCCTGGTAGTACGTCGTGATACGTGCGTATACTATGATACGCATTCCCATTTTCGTCTTCCTTAATGTACCAAGGCTTTACTTGGGAAACCTCATAAGCTCCGGTACCAAGCCCCCCAGATAGAGTCAAAGTCGAATTCTCTGTTCTCCAATTAAACGTGAGAGGAGAAAAAACCCCAGTGGGTGATTCATTTTTACGCTTGATGACAGAAAAATACGTCCACTTTTCTTCTGAGTCCTTATAATTAGCGTCCCCTAAGCGGCGGATAAAAACATTGATCGTGCCCGGCTCTATACCAGATAAATCCCTCTCCGCCCCACTGCCTGAAATGTTGACAATATTTTTAGTCGCCGGGAGACTGACGAAGTTTGAAACTGTTACTTCATAAGCTCCAGAACCTGACCCTCCCGAAATATTGAGACGTGCAGTGTCCCCACACATGATACCCGGATGAGACGCTAGCACGACTGCGCCGCTGTTGTGGCTCAGTGTACTTGAAAAAGAGTAACTAATATAAGACTGAGTCCCTTTTACCACCTCTAGAATTCCTACCTCCATCCACGGTGAATCCTCATAAGAAGAGTCGCCTAATCGGCGAATCTCAATGGCCACGTTGCCCACACCTGTTCCTGTAGCGATTCGAGAAGTGCCATTCCCCGAGAATGTCACGCTACCCGTTCCCCCTGACTGCCTGACTTCATACAAGCCAGAACCCGACCCACCCGATAGGGTGAGTGTCGTAGTAGCGCCATACCCAACGGAAGAGGACTTCAAAAACCCTTTCAAGGGGGCTTGACTCTCTAAATACCAATCTACAACAACTTCCGAAGTCACCGGCTTGTAAGCCACTGGTCGTATTGGAGTAAACGTGGCAGTCACTTTGACTTGCCACGCTGACACATCAGAAACAGAATATCTAACCACACCTTCATTGTAACGATTTCTAGGTTCCCACGTATCAAGATACCCACCACCTAACGGGTGATAAAAACCTGCGGAAAGCCCATGAGTCAAGCCCCCTTCTTTAGGGATACCCCAGTAAGAAGAACCCACACACGCTGGTTTACCGGGCCCGTTGACCGTCGCCACCCACTTCACGCTTGGCGTAATACTACTATCCTTATTAAGAGGTCGCGAAACGTAATACCTAGCAGTCGCAGGCCAATATCTTATAATGTAGTTTTTGGGGTTGTATGACCCTTTCTGAGTACCTTGTATCATCACAATACAACCAGGGTATCCCACTATCGGTACAAACTTATACATATTATCCGACAACGAATAGCCAGCGGCTGCACACTCAGCGGCGTCTAACTTAGTAGGTCCGTAACGCCCCATGCTAAAAAACCCGCCGTATTGACAGGCCTCATATCCTTCTATCATACCCACTCCCCAATACCAAGGGTCGCAAAATTCCCCCATTGTTACCGAAATAGAGGTTATTGTGTCACCGTTCATCATTTTGCTATGACAAATGTCTTTATAGTCGTCAACCTGAAGATTAGCTCCTTTCCCATAAAGAATCGTGTTTGCATCATAAAAGCGATTGGAGTTGAAGCCTACCGTAACCATTAACGGTAACAAAGGCATCGTTTGCTCAGGATCGTAAGTTATACTATAGTTTGATTTCTTGCCGACTTTGAATTTCACATCTATCATTTTGAAAGGATATGAACCTACGTCAGCAGTCGCTAAGTGGCCTCCGCTCCAATCTACTTCCGCACTTTCTATTACGTCTGGTAATATCCAAGGATGCGTCACACTCGCTACGGTTCCATTCGGAGGGGCGTGTTGCCCATGGTTTTGGGGAAAAAAGGTAGTCGCTCTTTCCTCCCCGTACGTCTTTCTCCACGGCGGCCCAGATGTATAGTAGTGGGGATGTAAGCCTACATGTAACGGCCTAGGCACTATGCTTACTGAGATTGAACCCACTTGCTCCCCGTATTCTACTGAAGTCGGCTTAAACCTGACTTTTATCGTATGGTTCCCTACATCCAATATTGTTCCCGCTGCAGGCTCATACGTAAACGTTCCTGCTACAACCTCCCCCGCCGGCCCCTGAGCCTTCGCATGTATACCACTAGTATTAGGCAGTTGTCCTGACACCCCCACCCTGTTCAAGTAAACAATGTCGCTACCTCCCCCTGTGATTGTTACTAACTTCTTGCTATCAATAACTAAATCTCCAACCGTATACCACTGCGAACCTTTATAGTAACGGTCTCCTTCCCGTCTGACTTCCAACTTCGTGGTTCCAAGCGCCTTTCCGACCACTTTATAGCTGTCGCTAGACTGCACAGTCATATCAACCAAATCCTGATTGACCTCTCGGAATTCGTAAGCTCCCGACCCGCTTCCCCCAAATCCAGTGACCACGGTTGCCGAGGCTTTCCTAATTGACGTTGATTCTAAAACTCCCGATACTACAGCTTGCTCACTTCCCACTTCTATCCCTTCGACTAACTGCCACACAGAATCATCGTGGAGAAAGTCTCCTAATCGGCGAACCTCAACTGCTACATTACCCACGCCTGCTCCCGTAGCGATTCGAGAAGTGCCATTCCCCGAAAATGTCACGCTGCCCGTTCCTCCTGACTGCCTCACTTCGTACAACCCAGAACCCGACCCACCCGATAAGGTGAGTGTCTCCATGCTTGTAACAGCTACAGTTGGAGATGACCAAACCCCCATGACTTTGTTTTGCGCCTTTTTAATCACAGAAACCCCACCAACCGTGCTCCAATCTGTACCGATATAGGTTTCATCGCCTAATCGGCGAATCTCAATGGCAGCAGTACCGATACCTGTACCTGCAATTCTTCGAGCCGTGCCACTCCCCGAGAATGTCACGCTACCCGTTCCTCCTGACTGCCTGACTTCGTACAAGCCAGAACCCGACCCACCCGATAGGGTGAGTGTCGCACCCGATCCATATCTGATAATCTTAGCGAAGACCGCAGAAAGAGAAGATTGCTGCGTTTTAGTAACCGTTAGTCCGCCTACTCCCATCCAATCTGAGTCTTCGTAGAGAGAGTCGCCTAATCGGCGAATCTCAATGGTCGCGTTACCCACACCTGTTCCTGTAGCGATTTGAGAAGTGCCATTCCCCGAGAATGTCACGCTACCCGTTCCCCCTGACTGCCTGACCTCGTAGAGACCAGAACCCGACCCGCCTGATAGGGTGAGTGTCGTACTGCCCCCAAACTCAAGAGTTTGGGAAGACCATCCCCCTGTGACCTCTTGATCCTGCAGTTTTTTAGTTACTGACATCACGCCTATTACTCTCCACCCTGCCTCTCCATAAAATGCATCGCCTAATCGGCGCATTTCTACCGTTGCATTACCTACACCTGTTCCTAAGATTGTCCACAAAGTGCCGTTCCCTGAGAACGTCACGGCCCCTGGGCCGGATGTTTGCCTAACTTCGTAAGAGCCCGAACCCGACCCACCCGACAGGGTGAGGGTCGTGGTTGATCCTTGCCTGATAGTTTTAGTCCCAAAAACTGTAGTGAAAGAGGATTGAGATGCCTTCACCACCCCTAAAGTCCCTACCCCCATCCAATCTGAGTCTTCGTGGAGAGAGTCGCCTAATCGGCGAATCTCAATGGTCGCGTTGCCCACACCTGTTCCTGTAATCTTCCGAGAAGTGCCATTCCCCGAGAATGTCACGCTACCCGTTCCTCCTGACTGCTTGACCTCATACAAGCCAGAACCCGACCCACCCGATAGGGTGAGCGTCGTAAACGCGCCATATCTAATAGAAGTCAGGCTCAAGACCCCTGACAAAGAGCTTTGCGACAGCTTCGTAACCGTTAGTCCGCCTACTCCCATCCAATCTGAGTCTTCGTAGAGAGAGTCGCCTAATCGGCGAATCTCAATGGCCACGTTGCCCACACCTGTTCCTGTAGCGATTCGAGAAGTGCCATTCCCCGAGAATGTCACGCTACCCGTTCCCCCTGACTGCCTGACTTCATACAAG
>Ga0247833_1002301_pt1 | contig 28176 bp, 17 predicted proteins | sample LaCruzMarch2015__7_FD_187117 | JGI IMG/M metagenome (GOLD analysis project Ga0247833, IMG submission 187117) | Freshwater microbial communities from meromictic Lake La Cruz, Castile-La Mancha, Spain - LaCruzMarch2015_8m | ecosystem: Environmental > Aquatic > Freshwater > Lake | place: Spain... | reverse complement strand
CAGTCTACCCGATAGGATTTCGATCGTCCTGTTAAAGGATGTCACTGCGGGGACGGTCATCACTCTGACTGACAATGCATGGACGAGCGCTTCTGGGGCGCTACAATCGAATGAAGGCAACAGTGTTTTAACCTTTGGCGGCTCATTTGCCGCGGGGACTCAGTTGAATTACGACGCGACGCGATCGTCAAATTCTCGCTGGGCCAATGGACTGCTTACAACAAACTTATCGGACGTTACAAGCAACGGTTTTTCCTTAGCCAACGGTGGCGACAATCTCTTTGTCTACAATGGATCGACGCCCCCCACGACAGCAAGTGGCGCGGATTGGATTGCCGCATTTGCGACCAAATCCTTTCTGTCTACGGGCACAACGTCGAGCAACACAACTTACTTGCCGTCCGCATTTACCAATGGAAACACTGCGATCACGCTCGGGCTCACAGGTGGTGCGGGTGATGAAAACGGTGTCTATACCGCAGGTTCGTTTGCGGGAACAGCAGCAGCTATACGTACCCAAGTTCATAATGTTGGGAACTGGTCCAGTTTCACGACAGCAGGCGGGCTGGCAGTACCGCCATCGGCAGTTTTTACAGTCAACAACAATACCAATACCGCCCCAACGATTGCTGTGAATCTTGGCATTACCGTTCGTACCAACTCGACCGGGAACGTCATTTCCGCTGCGGCACTTCTCGCGAATGACTCTGAACAAACCGCATCGCAATTGGTGTATCGCATTACTTCGTTGCCCGCGGCCGGGACGTTGCGATTCAATTCCATTGCGATTGTGGCAAATGTTACTACGTTCACTCAAGCTGACATCACCGCTGGGCGATTGACTTACGACGGACCGTCAGCAAGCGGGGGCTTGTCGTTTGGTTTTAGTGTGAGCGACGGTAGCTTTTCCGTTGCGAGTAGTTTTGCTGTGCGGGTTATTCCCAACGTGCTCTTGAACGAACTGAAGGTCAACCCGCCCGGTAATCAAGAATCTGGGAAACGGTATCAGTACATCGAGCTTCGGGGAACCCCGAATCTACTGCTTACCAACATGGTTGTTGCGATGTTGGATGGGAATAGCTCGGACATGGGGCGTGCCAACTATGTTCTACCTTTAACAGGTCGGTCCCTTGGTTCCAATGGGCTTCTGATCATCAAGAGCCCAACCTCAGGGCATTCTGTTGCTCCGGCGACGGCGGTGGTTGCAGACCCATTGTTTGACTCCACCGTGGGTGGGGTTCTGAGTAGGCAGACGGTCAGTTTTTATTTGGGATCATCGACGACTGGTCTTGTTGTAGGTACGGATCTTGACGCCAATAATGATGGAACGCTGGAATTGCTACCCAGTGATTTTGTCCTTCTCGATAACGTTGGTTGGAGCGACGGCGGAGCTGGCGATCGAGTTTACGGCGGGGTTGCATTGACCCAAAGTAGTGGAACGCCGGATGCTGCAACACGATTCAACAGCAACAATTCCAGCAATGTCTCCGCTTGGTTCAACGGAGATTTGTTGGCGGTTAGCAGTAATCCGCGGGAGGTTCTCTACGATGCAGCACGGGGCAGCGGCAATCTGCCCATCAATCCGGTTGTGGCTGTAGTAACGCCTGGTGAGGTCAATTATACGGCTCCGCCAGTTGTCACTACTAACACTGGGTTATCTGTGTTGGTTGGTACTATTGGGAATGCTATTTCAGGAATCCATTTAGCATCAACCGACGTAGAGTATTCTGGTTCGTCGCTTGTCTATCGCGTTACAGCGTTGCCAGCATCAGGTTCACTTCGGCTGAATGGAGTGAACGTTGTTGCTAACAGCACAACGTTCAATCAGCTGGATATCGATGCGGGACGATTGACGATCGACGCGGGGGCTTCAGCCAGCGAAACGAGTTTTGCGTTCAGCGTCAGCAATGGAATCGCATCGAACGTTGGAACATTTTTGTTGGGGTATCGTGCTGTCACAAGAACCAATCTTAGAATAGCGAATTACAACATCGCCAGCTCTGGCGGAAACGGTGCTCCCCGGACAGGCTTGGGGACTATTCTTGAGGCCATTGGTTCGGAGATCGTGAGCGGTATCGCAAGACGAATTGATGTCCTGGCGTTGCAAGAGGTTTTGAGCCAAGTTGCAACGACTCAATTGGTTGCTGGGTTACTGAATAGCGCCTACGGTACTACGACTTATGTCTCTGGAACTTTAAATGGTGGCACCGCTGGTAATGGGACGCTTGGCGTTGTCTACAACAATTCGACGGTACAACTGGTCAGCGAGACAGCTATCGGAACATCATCCAGCGGCTCACCGCGGCAATCGATTCGATATCGATTTCGACCTGTTGGCACCACAGGGGCCGAAGACTTCTACATGTACAATAGTCATTTGAAGGCAGAGAACAATTCGACCGATGCTCAGAATCGGTTTTTACAAGCGCAAACGATTCGCAACAATGCCGACGCGCTTGGCAATGGCGTCAATGTAATCTATACGGGCGATCTGAACGTCTACCGAAGTTCCGAAGCTGCCTATCAGGAATTTTTATCGGCTGGTAATGGGCAGGGACGCGACCCCATTAATCGACCAGGCGATTGGAACAACAATGCTTCCTTCGTAGGCATCCACACGCAGGCACCATCAGCGACACCACAAGGTGGATTGATTGGTGGAGGCCTTGATGACCGGTTTGATTTTCAGTTATTGACCGCGAGTTTCTTTGATGGGGTTGGCCTCGAGTATTCGCCAGGTAGTTACCGAACGTTCGGCAACAACGGTTCAGTTTCGTTGAACAGTAGCATAAATGCTGCTTCCAGCACCGCTCTTGCAGGCTTGGCGAATCGCACAACCGTTTTGGACCTTTTGACAACGGTCAGCGATCACCTGCCAGTGGTAGCTGACTATTTCTTAGGTTCGGCTGCAGAAAACTTCGCTCCCACCAATATCAATCTTTCGAGTTCGTCCGTTGCGGAATCTGTATCGACCGGGGCGACCCTGGGCGTTTTCAGTAGCGTTGATGCAAATGTTGGCGATGTGCATACTTATTCGCTGGTTGCGGGCACTGGAAGCACGGATAACTCGCGATTTGTTTTGGCAGGCAACCGGATCTTGATTGGTGCGACGGCATCGCTAGATGGCCCTGGCAGTTATTCGGTCCGAGTGCGGTCGACGGATCAGAATGGACTTTCGTTTGAAAAGTCGTTTGGGATCGCGGTTACCAATTCGGTTCCCATCGTTGCAGCTAGCGGCATGGCGATATCCGGAAATGAAGGCAACACCCTTGTTAACACTGGAACCTATCGAGATGTGCCCAGTGACACGGTTACGCTGATCGCTAGTGTTGGAAGCATCGTTAACAATGGGGATGGCACTTGGGCTTGGTCACTTGCGACCACGAATGATTCACCTTCGACTAACGTAACCATCACTGCGCAAGACGAAGACGGCGGCAACTCGAACGTTACCTTCTCCTATACGGTGAACAATGTCGCTCCGGGTGTAACAGTAAATAATGCGACTGTCGAAGGGACGGTGTTGTCGTCCCTTTCCAATTCCGGCACATGGTCCGATGTTGCTGCCGATTCGGTAACGTTGACATCATCCTTGGGCGATATTGTAAAAAACGCGAATGGAACCTGGAGTTGGTCGTACGCATCACCTGCTGTGGTTTCCGGGCAAGTTGTTACGATTACCGCCAGCGATGGAGTGAGCAGCCGCAGCGTATCGTTCACTCTGACCGCCGCGGCCGCCAATCCAAGCTTAACGATTACATCGGGAAATCGAACATATGACCGCAGTGTCTACTCCGCGGTAGCATCCATTACCGGCAGCGTTGCCCCCGCACCATCCATCATCTTTGAATACTATAGGGTTGCAGCAGCCACGACGGTGATTCCTGCACCATCGAGTGTTGGCACTTATTATGTACGTGCGTTCTCGGCAGCCAACTCGAATAACAATCCAGCTCAGTCGCCGGTAACTGCGTTTACCATCGATCCAGCAGTTTTAGTCGTATCCATCGTTGCAAACAATAAGCCGTTTGACAATACGACAGCAGCTACGATCGCATCGCGATCGCTGAGCGGTGTTCTTGGACCGGATGTCGTAACCGTATCTGGTGGTACAGCAACGTTTCCGGACATTGGTGTAGGCAATAACAAGTTGGTAACAGGTATTGGGCTAACGATCGGGGGGGCGGATGCTAGCAACTACATCGCGAATTCCACCGCAACGGCGTTGGCCAACATCACCGCCACGGTGTTCCAGCGTCACGTTTTCTACAAAGGCTCATCCTTTGCCGGAGCGAATGCTGCCAACCCAAACGTGCCAGCCGCGTTGGATAGCACGAAGATAGTCGCCCAGTCCGGGACGTTAGCGCAAACGTTGACCTTCGCTAATGTCATCAACACATCCCAGGGTATCAATGGTTTGGTATTGGATGTTGCGGGATTGCTTGGGACTTCTTTGACGGCTGCTGATTTTGGCTTCCGAATGAGCCCTCAAGGTGGCTTCGTCGAAGCGAATCACCCACCTAGTGATTGGATCTCAGCCCCGGCCCCCAGCGTTATTTCGGTTACACAGGGTACTGCGACGACTCCGGCTCGGGTTCGTCTGGAATGGTCGAACAATGTGATCCAAAACCGTTGGTTGCAAGTCAGGGTTCTGGCAACTGGGAACACAGGTTTACCTGCCCAGCAGACATTCTACATCGGGCACCTTCAGGGCGAGGTAAATGGTTTGGCTGTTGGAGGAACCAGCGGCACGTTGCAAGTTACCAACGCCGACGTTGCTGGCGTCAGGCCATCGATCGGTACGAACGCTATGGTCACCAGTGTGGCAGACATCAACAAGAATGGCTTGGTCCAGAATTCGGACGTCACTGAAGTGCGAAATGGTGTAGGCATTCGCCAGCTGAGATTAATCACCATCCCGGTAGCTGGGTCGGGTCAAGAAGGAACTGGAAATGGGGGAACGGGGAATGGCGCAACCGGGCCGGGGATTCCGTTTGGGCCACGGATTCCAACCATCACCTATCGTGGGCAATCGTGGACGTATCCTGATGATGGTATGCTTCGACACGATGCAAACGGCTTGGCATATTACTATGATGGCGATCCAACGCTACCTGCGTCAGAAGAAGAGGAGCCATTGGATGCTCTTGCGTTGAAGAACCAGAACGGGGGCTCCAGCAGCGGAAGCGGCATTTCGACTTCGTCCTTAACGGTTCCCGCCTATCAATCGAATCCAATGTTCCCGAAAAAGATCTATTTGGATTTTGATGGGCAGATGGTTGTTGGCACGAACTGGAATAATCAGAACTACACCGGATCGTACAATACCGGATCGGTCATTCACGCGCCGGCATACTCCACGGATGCAGACATTGCGAATTTTAGTGCATCTGAACTTGCCAACATTCGCGATATCTGGGCTCGTGTGGCCGAGGATTTTGCACCTTTCCAAGTGGATGTCACCACCGTGGATCCAGGCGATGCTGCTTTCACAGAAGGTGGTCAAGCCATTCGAGTGATTGTGTCAACGAACAGGGATGCGACTAGCAATACGGACTGGTATCCATCAGCTGGAGGCGTGGCGTATTTGAATAGCTGGTACTGGAATGATGGATCACCTGTTTGGGTGTTTGCGAATCGCTTGAGCAATGGGTTTGCCAAGTATGTTGGTGAGGCTGCCTCGCACGAAGTAGGGCATGCTTTTAATCTTGTTCATGACGGTCGGACTTCGCCAGCGGAGACATACTATCAAGGGCATGGTGCTAATGTTACCGGGTGGGCTCCAATCATGGGGGTGGGTTACTGTAAAAATGTGACCCAATGGAGCAAAGGAGAATATCTGAACGCAAGTAGCAATCAGGATGACATCAATTTCATCAATACCGCCTTACCCTATTTGATGGACGATCACGGGGACAGCGCAGGAAGTGCAACGGTTCTGTCGGTTGGCTCTTCTGGCAACATTGCTGCGTTAGGTTTAATCACTTCTCGCGCGGACAAGGACGTTTTCAAATTCGCAAGCCAATCGGGCAGCATTAGCATTCATGTAGAGCCATTCGAGCTTGCAACTGGCAAATCCAATTTAGACTTGGAGCTGACGTTGCGGAATGATTCTGGCGTCGCGATAAGCACGGTGAATTGCCCTACTTTGCTAGACGGTACGATTTCAATGGCCGTTCCAAGAGGGTACTACACATTGACCGTTGATGGCGTTGGCAAGGCTTCGGCGGCTGGCGATGAAGGTTATTCTGATTACGGGTCGATAGGTAAGTATGCACTTTCGGGGAATGTTCAGCCTAACAGAACGCCCACAGCCAGCAACGACTCGGTGGTCACCGGGAAGGGATCTTCGGTGCTGATCGATGTTCTTGCAAATGATCTAGATCCAGATCAAGATCCGCTAACCATTCAATTTCTCGGCGTGCCAAATGTCGGTACGGTTAGCGTCGAATCTGGTAAAGTTCGCTTTCAGCCACCAGCTAACTTTTTGGGAACCGCGAGTTTTTCGTATAGGATTGTTGATTTTTTTGGTGTTCAAGCCACTGGGGTGGTGACCGTCCAAGTCGTTGCCAATGTGCCTCCCACTATTTCTGCGAACGCATCTTCGGTATCTGGAAAGGAAGGTACCTTGATGGTTAACACCGGGGTTTGGGCAGATGCCGACATGCCCGCAAACGCAGTTACGTTGACCGCTTCTGAAGGTGTTATTACCAAGAACGCCAACGGGACGTGGACTTGGCAGCTTCTCGCACTCAACCAGTCGTCGGTGGTTCCAGTTACCATTGCCGCAAACGACGGCTTAGGCGGACTAGCCACGATTTCATTCACTTATCAGGCAATGAATGCTCCGCCCGTTCTTACCCGTAGCGCGGGGCAGATCCAGGGCAAGGTTCTTGCGCCGTTTGTGAATAGTGGAACTTGGCAGGACGTTGCTGCGGACACGGTAACTCTGGTTTCCTCCTTGGGTGTCGTTGTCAAAAACGATAATGGAACATGGGATTGGTCGTTCACACCTTCGGTTGCGATTTCAAACCAAACAGTCCTGATCACAGCCAATGACTCAGATGGAGGAAGCTCGGTTGTGAGTTTTGTTGTGAATGCTGTTCCATCTGTGCAGGGCGGGAAAGTTTTCTACAAGGGGTCGTCGTTTGCGGGCGCTAATGTAGCGAATCCGAACGTTCCAGCCGCGTTGGATAGCGCGAAGGTCATCGCTCAGTCAGGCGCATTGTCACAAACGTTGACCTACGCCAACGTCATCAACACATCCCAGGGCATCAATGGTTTGGTGTTGGATGTTGCTGGATTGCTCGGAACGTCTTTGACGGTTTCTGATTTTGGCTTCCGAATGAGCCCACAAGGTGGCTTCGTCGAAGCGAATGACCCACCTAGCGATTGGATCTCGGCACCGGTCCCCAGCGTTATTTCGGTTACACAGGGTACTGCGACGACACCGGCTCGTGTTCGTTTGGAATGGGAAAACAATGTGATCCAGAACCGTTGGTTGCAAATTAGGGTTCTTGCAACTGGGAACACAGGCTTACCTAACCAGCAGACCTTCTACGTCGGGCATCTCCAGGGCGAGGTCAACGGATTGGCTGTTGGAGGCACCAGTGGCACGTTGCAAGTTACCAACGCCGACATTGCTGGCGTCAGGTCATCGATCGGTACGAACGCTCTGGTCACCAGTGTAGTAGACATCGACAAGAATGGCTTGGTCCAGAATTCGGACGTCACCGAAGTGCGAAATGGTATAGGTATTCGGCAGCTGAGATTGATCACCATCCCGATAGCGGGTTCGGGGCAAGAAGGAGCTGGAAATGGGGGGGCAGGGAATGGCGCACCTGGGGATGGCGGACCATTCGAACTGGACGCATTCCCAAGATTAGATTTGCAGGTAGCCCTAGGAACAAGGCTTCCAGTTCCCACCGAAGGCCAGAAGCAAAACCAGAAAAAGGAGCAAGCCGCGCTGGAAAGCCAGCCGCATAACTTACTGGTTTCTCAGAAGCTGTCCGTCGGAAAACCGGTCGATAGGATTCTGATGGTGGTCGAAGAAATAGCCGCCGAGAGGGGTATGGGGCTCCGAGGGAAGGAGAGTTCAGATCTCTCTGTTGACGAGATTTTTCGCAGCCACATTCATTTGCGAGCAATCGGATTGTTTAATTAGTAAATGCGAATAAGCCCGGGGATAGCATGCAAAGATTTGATGAATAACCGATTTTCCGGGTCGAACTGATTCCAACCATTTGGAAGGCTGAGTAAACTTTAAGGAATATTGAGGAGTGACGGCCCGACGGGCGAGCACCCTTGCATCACACATGTTTTGTTCTTGAGGAAGGTGACTATGAGAATTTTTGCGGTCTGCTTTTTAGCTTTGCTTGGGATGGTAAACTCATCCCAAGGAGCGGTTGTTTTGTCTGCGGTTCAGGCTACGCCTGGTGATATTACCCTTGGCAACACTGCTGTTTTCAATCTGTTTATTTCGGAAACAACGACGCCCTTCGGCTTAGAAGGAATTGACGTTGCGATCAACGTTGAGTCGGCTGCTGCCGGCGACTTGGTAAGCGGCACGATCGTTAGCACTTTGGGAACTGTTCCCTACACTGGCGGTTGGTTTCCTAACACGTTCGACGGTTTGAACGATGCTGGTACACCAGCAAACTTCAGCTCAAACACTTCGGGTGGTTTCGGATCTTTCTCCGTCAATGCAGTACCACAGCTGTTTGCAACCGTCACTCTGGATACAGTCGGCGCAACCGCAGGTACCTATCAGCTTACCTTGGATAGCATTCTCGTTGCTAACTTCGATGCAGGTTTCAACCCAGCAGCGGTTAATGTTAGCTACACGATTACTGCTGTTCCAGAACCTACATCGATCGCTTTGGTTAGCTTGATCGGTGGAGCTGCAGGTGTTCGCTTTTGGCGCAAGAAGCGAGCTGCAGCAGTTTAGTCTGCTCTCCTTAGAGCTTTCTACTAGAATCACCAAAAGAACGGGACGTGTTGAAAACGCGTCCCGTTTTTTATTGCGTCCGATCAAACATGGCTCTAATTCTGTTTTTAGGGAGATACTTATAGCTTGGTAAGGATGGCAGCATCTATGGCGACGGATGGCTGAATCTTCTAAACTGTCGGGCATGGTGTCCACAGAGAACGACAATCAGATCGATGCTTTACCCGCTCTTCAGCGGCGGGTGGTGGTGTTCGGCAAAGGGTGGATCCGGAGCTTTTTCCCGAATCTCCGCGATGCTGGCATTCGCTGGACCGAAGATGATGCTAGCTCTTTAGCAGCCTCGGTAGCCTACTATCTGGCTCTGTCTTTGTTCCCAATGATGCTATTGCTGACGTCGGGCTGCGGGCTGTTTCTTCAGTTTTCGAACTCAGGAAAAAAAGCGGAGCAGCAGATTCTGACGATCGTCGAAACGTATGCTTCGCCTGTAATCAAAAAGCAGATTGAACAGGTTCTAACTCAGTTGCAGAACCACTCGTTGGTCAGCGGGCCGTTTGGTTTTATTGCTGCAACATTGGCTGCGATTGGTATTTTTGCTCAGATCGACCGTGGCTTCGACCGGATTTTCCGTATTCCTTCGCAGAAGGATGCGAACATGAAGCGTACCATTTATCGCGTCATGAAAAGCCGATTCCTTGCGTTCCTCATGTTGGTGAGTCTTGGCGGAATGATTTTGGTTCTGTTTGCTGCAAGCATGATCATTGCTCAGATTCGGTCCATCACCGATTCGTCATTGCCCAGCATGCACCACGTGTTCAGTATCTTTGAATTGTGTTTTGCCGTACTGGCAAACGGGTTACTTTTCGCGCTCGTCTACCGGTGGTTGCCCAAGCGACCGGTCATATGGGCGGATGCTCTTCGCGGCGGTTTATTGGCCGCTTGTATTTGGGAATTAGGCCGAGAAGTTCTAGGAGTCTTCCTGATCGGAATGCGGTACACATCCGCGTACGGTGCGATCGGCTCGTTCATCGCTATTTTGCTATGGTGCTATTATGGCATTTCGATTTTGTTCTTTGGGGCGGAGTACGTTCAAGTTCTCCAGTTGCGAAGGCATGGCCAAGCGACAACTGGACAAGAAAGTCTAGGGAGACAAGAAGGTCATCAGGACTTGCTTTCAGGTGCAGTCGCTTCGATCGATGAGCCCTCCTTCCATACCGACGAAAAAAGTAGCGAGGCCTATCGAGTTGCAATCGCCGCCGAACCACGTATGGACAAGCAACGACCGCGTCGGTCTGCCGACGTTTAGCAACAATACCGTTCAATCAATCGTTTAACAGTCAGCCGAAGGCGTACTTGCTGTCATTCACGTACGCCTACGGCTGACGGTTAAACGCAATATCGTTCAATGAAGCAAAGTAGTAGGCACATTCCATGTGCCGTAACCCTCAAAAAGCAAAGCTTTTTGAGGCTCGGCGGACGGCACACGGAGTGTGCCTGCTACTTTTTGAACGGTATTGCGGTTAAACGCAATGGATTGATCGCCAAATCACTCGTTTTACAACAAGGTCAGTCGCGAATGTCGAACGAATCCGCCGGGAATTTGATCAGTATTGGAACGGACATCATCGAATGCGTTCGCATCGCTCAGATGATTGAAAAGCATGGTGAAGTTTTTCTACAGCGAGTGTTCACTCAAAAAGAAATCTTGTACTGCTCCTCTCGGAAGGCAGCCACCCAACATTACGCCGGCCGTTGGGCAGCCAAGGAGGCCGTCTTAAAAGTGCTTGGTACGGGCTGGGCAAAAGGTATACAATGGACTGACGTCGAGATCGTGAACGAAGTCACTGGCGCCCCTACGTTGCACATGACAGGCAAAGCTGCCGAGATCGCCAAGCAGCGGGGGATCCGGGAAGTTCTGATCACGATCTCGCACTGTCGAGCGTATGCAACCGCATTCGCAACGGGCTTGACCTGATTGCTTCGATGTCGGTCCCGATTGATCTCTCCCACATTGTTCCTGCCGAAGAAAGAACTTAATGATGTCTTTGACCCATCGAATGCTTGTTCCCATGTTGTCGCTTATGGCTTTGCTGGTCACAGGCCAGACTTCGAAATCGCAGGAAGTTCAAGAGTCCAAGCAGGCCAGTGCCAATAAGAACGATCCGGCGATCCAATGGACTTCGTTGCTTCAATCCGATTCGCTTGAAGGTTGGCAATCTACCAATTTTGGTGGTGAAGGAGAGGTCGACGTTGAAGACGGCGTGTTGACGATGCGATCTGGGCAACCGTTGACCGGGATCAACTGGAAAGGGAAAGAGTTCCCGAAAGAGAACTTCGAAATGCGTTGGTCCGCGAGAAGAATGGACGGAAGCGATTTTTTTGCGGGCGTGACCTTTCCGGTCGGAGATCAATATGCAACCTTTATCTGTGGCGGTTGGGGCGGAGGCTTGGTTGGCTTAAGCAGCATCAACGGGAACGACGCATCCGAGAATCAATCCGCCAGCTTCATGAGTTTTAAGAACAAGCAATGGTACGCCTTCCGAGTTCGAGTGGACGCGACGCACGTGACTGCATGGATTGACGATGAACAGGTCTTTCAAGTCGAACGCGACGGGACGAAGTTTTCTTTGCGGGCTGAAGTGCTCAAGTCCCGTCCGTTAGGCTATTGTGCGTTCCAATCCAAAATTGAAGTCAAGGATTGGGGCTTTCGCGTCCTGAAATAAATCAGCCTGAACATAGGTTGTGCAGCATGGACGAGTCGCGTGGGTGGACACCGCCGACAAAAGTAGCAGGCACGCTCCGCCGTGCCGTCCGCAATCCAGCTTTTGCTGGAATTCCTAGTGAACGGCACATGGAATGTGCCTACTACTTTGACTTTTGTCGACGGTGTCTCAATAGGCCATTCTGCAGCCGACAGCGAGCAACATTGTGGTTCGACCGTGGGCAACCCTGTGTTGCGGATAACTTGTGTTCCGGATAATCGGCACAACGCATCCATCCGCCCACGGATCCTGTTCTTGCAGAGCCTCCGAATTAGGTTCTATGCTGAATCGCTTTCTTCTTGGTTACTATGCATGAACATGCGATCCAAAAGCGAACGAGCGATTTGGGTTCAGACATCCGTTCTGGAAGTAGACAGCCGAGGTGTATCGTACCTATTATTTATTTTCTTCTGATCCCCTCGGCCCTGCTGTCAGCGCCCTTGCGGGACTGGATGGCGCTGACGCCCCATACCAATGCAAACGTGACTGTTTGGGAAGCCGTCTATGCTCTCTTTGCTGCAAGCGTTCTTTTTTGGAGCTTTGCCATTGTGGCAAGATGGCTTGTAGTTGCGAACAAGATGTTTGGTCGCTCGAACCACCATAGAGCTACAAACCGCTACGATCTGCTTCGAAATGGACCAGCGCTTTTGGTATGGTTTTGGTGCGTTATCCAACCCATATTTATCGTATCCTCTGGCTGGTTAGAATGCGTCGAAACACTATCCGATGCACAGGCGATGCGCAGCATGCACTTGATTCTCATGTTGTTGCCATCGTTGGTTGTTTTGTTTTGCATTGAGCTAGGGCGATTTGTTGGCAGCTCTCAATCGTCCCATGCATGTTTTGGCCTAGGTCGGGTGAATCTGTTGCTCAAACACTATTGGGTGCATTCGATTCACACATGGCTACTTCCCTTTGCCACTGGAGTTTTGGTGGCGGGCGTTGTGGATGGTTCGATGTTTGTTTCCCATTGTTTTCCAAGCCTTGGGCTCAAGGGTTCCGTCGCGATGGCACTTGTTTTCTCTATCGGCGCGACAATTTTGTCCCCGCAACTTTTTGTAATGCTTCTTCGAGTATCGCCGGTGGACCTAGCCATAGAATCGAGGGTTATTCAGGTTTGGCGTCTTGGAAGCAACCGTCTACCGAAAATACTTCATTGGCCTACAGGTTGTCGCGTGGCCAACGCTGCTGTGGTTGGCATGATTGGGTATGGTCGAAAGCTGCTCCTGACAGATGCCCTTTTACAGCTTTTGACCGATCGAGAATTGGAAATGGTGGTCTTGCATGAGCTGGCACACTGCGTTCGTTACCACGCGTGGATTCGAATGTTGCCCACTCTAGGAACCGTTGGCTTTTTGCTGATCGCCATGCAATTTGCGAGTGGAGCGCTGTTGAGCTTGATTTGCGTGGTCCTTTTTGGAGTGTTTCTATTAGGATTGATTGGTGTTTGCTGGTGGACGGAGTTTGATGCCGATCGAATTGCAATCAAGCTGGGTGCCAGGCGAGACAGCGCATTCCAGGACCAAAACGTACCACTGAATTTCGAGGGGCATGGACGAAGCGCCGACGAATTGATGCTTGCTTTGCGTAAGATCTACGGCGAAGGAAATCTGCGGCGATCAAGCTGGATGCACCCGAGTTGCGAGCGACGAATGGCCGCAATTCAACTCAGGGCAGCTAGAAGCCCAGTTTCTGTGGTTGAAATCGTTTGAGTGGAAGCTTAAGCTGGGTGACGCCCTTTTGTTCCTCAAGTAGCCATTATGCCAATCGAATTTCAATGCACAGCCTGTTCGAGAACGCTACGCGTTCCAGATGGAACCGCCGGAAAATTCAGTCGATGCCCCGGTTGTTCGGAACGTCTTCAGATCCCAGATTTCAACGAACCTAGCGATGTGGATTCTTCTCCGGATCGAAAAGGGGTCCCGTGCCCAAAGTGTCGTGCAACCCTAGAATGCGACTCCTCTTTGGATGGCACTCGTGGATGCTGCAAAAGTTGTGCGCACGTCTTTACGATTCGCTTCCAAACTGATTTGCAGGACGTTCTGGAAGACGATTCGGTTTTCCCTTTTGAATGCCCCAGGTGCAAGCAGTTGTTCGAAGGGACGCCAGACAAAGAAGGTCGAAAGGGAAAATGCACGAACTGCGCCGAGATCTTCACCATTGAGCGATATATTCCGGTCAAGACTGTGGATGTTCTTCCCAAGCCCGTGTCAAAGCTGAAGAATTCGAATCCAAAGCCGACGACGCCAGTCGTCCCCACCTCGCCAGCCAAGAGCCCAAAGTCCAAAACATTTCAAGATCTGCGTCCCTCGCTGCCGAAGTCGCAGGAGGCTCGTAAGGAGCAACCGGCAAGTTTTCAGCAAGATGGTTTTGCGAACTTGGGAGACTTTCTGCCGCCAACCCAAGCCGGTTATCCAACCCAAGCGAATTACTCGGTACCGGCAAACACCTGGGGTGAGCAAAATGTTTCCCCGCCAAGTTATGTGCCATCGCCGGCGAAACAACGCCCCCGCAAGAAGCAAGGTAGCGGATCGACGATCAAGCTGGTCCTTTCGATTCTTGGCGCTGTGATGGGCGTTTGCGTGTTGTTGTGCTGCGGGGGTGGAGGAGCATTTTATTTCTATATGACCAGTGCGAAGACGATATCGGCGGGGGGCTATTCGGCGGACGCGCCAGGTATGCCGTTTGAACCGACAATGCGCGACGCTTCTGTTTCTGGTAAAGCGATTTCGAATCCACGCACCAGATCGGAGTTCATGATAGCAACGATTCGTTCGCCGAATGGGCAGGGAGCGAGCCTTGACAATTACATAACTAATTTAAAAGCAGCTGGAATGACCTCGGATCAGGACGTTATCGCTTCGGAGCGAGCAGGCTTAAGTGGATTCCGAGTCAAAATGCGCAGGACCGCAGGCATGCCATCAAGCGTCACAGAGGTTTTCGAAGTGAACGGACAAATTTTGATGATGGTTTACGTCAATGGAGTAGAAGGAGCTAAGACAAAAGGTTTAAGAACAACACTTTCCGAAACGCAGGCCGAAGCGATTGATATTCCAGAGCAATTTTTTCAGTCGCTTCGTGTTTCGCCTTGAGCTGGAGCGAAGTGACTGCAGCTACAAGCAGAAAGAGTGCTTCGAGTTTCGATTCAATTTTCGAGTGAATTTATTGAATTGATAGGCTTGTATGGCGTTGGCGAGATTCACTGCATTGACCCTGTAGCTTATACTGGCGTCCATTGAAAAAGCTTAGTTCGGATATTGCTTTTGGAAGCCATTGTTCAAGAAAGGGCTTTCGAGCACAAGCACTTAAACTCATTGAGAATTGAAGGCGGAATGATCGCTGCGTGCCATTTGACCAAGCAATTCCAGGTTCGAGGGACTCCGTTAGTTGCCGTCAATTCGTTAAGTTTCCATGTGGGCAGCGGCGAGGTGTATGGGCTTCTTGGTCCCAACGGCGCAGGGAAAACGACTACGATTCGGATGCTCATGGGGCTTTTGGAGCCTGATTCTGGGCATGTGGAAATCAATGGCGTTCGGTCCGATCGTGGGAGCTCCGAAATTCGGCGTCAGCTGGGACTGATTTCGACCAATGATGGCGTCTATCCGTGGCTGACGGTTCGGGAAATGCTTTTGTATTTCGCCGATTTGTACGCGGTCGATATGGAGATCGCCACGGAGCGACTCAAGGAGCTTGCCTTATTGCTGGATATCGGACGATTTCTTGACCAACGTTGCAGCACTCTTAGTACTGGCCAAAAGCAACGGGTAACTCTTGCTCGCGGGTTGATGCACGATCCGCCCGTGATGTTGCTCGACGAGCCTACTCGTGGGTTGGATGTGGTTGGGAGCCAGACGGTGTTTCGATTTATTGATTTGCTTCGACAGCGGGGCAAGTCGGTTCTGTTGTCAACGCATCGTTTAGATGAAGCGGAACGAGTCTGCGATCGCTTTGGGCTGCTGCATCGCGGCAATATGCAGTTTGAAGGATCGCTCCACGATTTGCAGCAAAAAACGGGCAAGCAACATTTGGTCGATATCTTTATTGGACTCCTCAATGAGTCCGACTCCATTCCCCCGGTATCTCAGACACTATGAAAGAATACTTAGGCAATGGTCGGTTATGGCGATTGTGCCAAAAAGAGCTTCGCGAGAGCTTAAGAGATCGTCGCACGATTATGACGCTTGTCTTGATGCCTATTCTGGTTTATCCACTGCTGAGTATGGCTCTGCAACGGTTGTTGATTGGGAGCATTTCCAAATCTTCGCCCGAGACAGCCTACATTATTGCCGCAGCCGACCAAAAGACTGGATATCAAATACAGGATGCATTAATACGAGCGCGGCAACTTAGCCAATCCGGAACGGAATCTCCGATCCGAATCTTGCGTACAGGCAAAATCAAGGATGCGCCGCAAAGTGAAACCAAGAATACGCCAGCACCGGATGAAGACGAAGTTGCATCGAAAATCGACCCTGATCCATTGATTGCAATTGCACCCGATCGAATTGGGTTTCGTCTTCGAGTGATCGAGAATCTAACGCCCCACGATGTTTTGCAAGCGTCAGAAGTTGACCTTGCGGTTTCCCAAGTCACGTCCGCTAGTGTTCCGCTCGAACAAGGAGAAGCGTTTTCAATCGATATCCAAGTAGAGTTTCGGGAGGGAGATTCTCGAAGTGAGGCCGCAATGTCCGAGTTTCGGCGGGCCATGCAGCTCGTAAACGATTCTCAATTCGAAGCGAGTCGCAAGCGCGTCGACGCTCGTTTACCTTCAGTTATCACGATGCGAGGCACGGGTATCGGTTCGGCAGTGGCGGACATGTCGATGTCGATCGCCGGAGTCATTCCGCTTGTACTTATCTTAATGACGATTACCGGGGCAGTGTATCCAGCCATTGACTTAACAGCGGGAGAGCGCGAACGAGGCACGATGGAAGCATTGATTGCTACACCTGCACCTCGATTTGCATTGCTTCTAAGCAAGTATGTGGCTGTCGTCTGTGTCGCAATTTTGACAGCGCTGGCGAATCTGTTTGCGACTTGGATGACTCTTTCTTTTGGCGGACTGGGGCAAGCATTGCTCGGGAAGCAGGGGTTTTCCATTTGGATGCTGGTTCAAATCTTGCCTTTATTAGTGATCTTTGCGTCCTTCTTTAGCGCCATTCTTTTGGCGTTATGTTCGTTTGCAAGGAGCTTTAAAGAAGCCCAGGCCTACTTGATTCCCGTGATGCTTTTGTCGCTTGGGCCGGGGCTGATTACCTTGATGCCGAACGTTGAATTCACTTCGTTGTTAGGAGTGGTTCCCTTGGTCAACATTTTGCTTCTTTCCCGCGACATCATGCTGGGGCAATCTGCGTTGGTACCGGCGTTTGCGGCTGTTTTCTCCACCATCATTTATGCATGTGCGACCTTAGTCATCGCATCGCGATTGTTCGGTGCGGAGGCCGCGACAGCGGGTTCACAAGAAACATGGTCCGAGCTGTTAGGGCGACCGAAACGATTGCGATCGAGTCCGACCATCGGGGAACTAGCGATCTACCTAGCCATCTTGTTTCCTGTTTTTTTCATTGTCTCCAATGTGGGAGGAATGTTGAGCTTGAAGGGGGCGCAAGCGATGTTCTTTAATGCGATCTTGCTGTTTATCTTGTTTTTAGCCATGCCGCTTTTTTTTGCATGGTATCGCAGGCTGGATTGGAAAGCCACTTTTTTGATTCGGCTTTCCGCACCCTTCCAATCCACGGTGAACCCATCTACGGACAACCCATCCCCAACAACGAAATCGCTTGTCGTCAAATGGACTGACGCATTGAGCTGGATTGTTTCAGTTTTGTTGATTGGTTGCGGGATGTGGATGGTTGCGTTTGAGGCGTATCTACTTTTTGAGAGTTGGAGTTTAGCCTCGCAATTGACGGAAGAGGATCGAGTGAAGCTGAAGGCAACCTTTTTGGAGATCCCGTTTTGGGTGGTTCTTCTGACAGGAGCGGTTGCACCTGCTATTGCCGAAGAGTTTTTCTTTCGTGGCTTTGCTCTGTCGGCTTTTCGAACGAAACTATCCCTGAAACGCAGTGTTTTGTACTCTGCCATCCTGTTTGGCGTCTTTCACATTATCGCTGGAAGTGTTTTGTCGCTCGAAAAATTTGCTCCGACGATTATCCTAGGATTGGCGTTAGGAACACTTGCGGTTCGAACGGGTTGCCTTTGGCCCGGCATTTTGCTTCACATGATGCATAACGCTCTTGTCTTCAGCATGACGAGGGTCAGCGAATCTGAACTCGAAAAGTGGCTTGGTGCAGAAAGCAAGCATCTTCCGATCAGTTGGATGCTGGGCGGTGTTTTCGCGATAGGTTTGGGGTTTGTAGTTTTATTTCTGGCAACACGGCAAGAACGGTTCAATGAAAACTCTCATTAAGGTATTGGTTGCATTTGGGATCCTGGCGGGATTGGGATATGCGGCTTATGGACCCGTACAACGCTATTTTGAGGAAGCCAGCCGACCCAAATGGCGAACGCAGAGCGTGGTTTTTGGTGAGATTGTTCAGTCCGTCAATTCGACGGGAAAAGTCGAACCGGTCAAACGTGTCAGCGTCGGCGCTTCGGTGAGCGGGCCGATTAGCGAACTGTTTGTTGATTACAACAGCAAGGTCAAGGAAGGCCAATTGATGGCTCGCATCGACCCAAGACTTTACGATTCAAGCGTGTCTCGCGACAAAGCGGTCTTTCGTACTCGCGAAGCCGAAGTTGCTCGAGCGGACGCCATGCTACTTCAAGCTCTCGCTGATGAGCGACGAGGTAGTCAGCTCCAAAAAAACCAACAGGACCTAATTTCCGAAGCTGAGCTAGACCAATTCAAGTTCATGCGAATGACGCGTGAAGCAGAACTGCAAGTGACGAAAGCGAACGTCGAGCAAGCCAAAGCGCAATTGGAAAACTCTGAAGCCAACCTTGCCTTCACCGAGATTTTGGCTCCTTGCAATGGAGTCGTCATCGAACGAAAAATCGATATTGGACAAACTCTCGCTGCCCAATTTCAGACGCCCGAGATGTTCGTCGTTGCGCCGGACATGGAAAGCCGAATGCACATTTATGCATCCGTCGATGAAGCTGATATCGGGATGATACGCAAGGCTCAAATCGATGGCCAAGTCGTTCGCTTCACGGTGGATGCTTATCCCGACGAATTGTTCGATCAAGGCAAAATCGTTCAGGTGCGTTTGAGTAGCACGGAAGAGCAGAATGTGATCACTTACCCCGTTATCGTAGAAACTCCCAATACGGATTTGAAACTGCTGCCTGGCATGACCGCAAGCTTGTCGTTCCAAATCAATAAGCGAGAAGGAGTACTGAAAGTTCCCAATTCCGCACTGCGATTTTATCCGCCTAAGGAACGTGTCCATCCCGAAGACCGTTACATTTTAGACGGGGTCGACGACCAAAAACAAGCCGTGGCCGATACCGCTCGCATGATGTCCGCGGACGAAAAGTCAGAAGCGAGCAAAGCAAAGAACGATCGCTTTGTATGGGTATCTGACGGAAAATTTCTGCGAGCTAAGAAAGTACGGTCGGGGGTTTCCGACAACCGTTACACAGAGCTAGTTCAAGGCGAACTGACCGATGGCGAAGAGTTAGTTGTTGGAGAAAAACCAAAGCAGTGATCGTAGCCAGCTTTTATTGAACGGAAGAGATTGCAACTTCGACTTGTAGCTGGAGGCGTCGGGAAGCAACCTCAACATCGTTCGGATCGATGGTGATCCAGACGGGGACGGCGCGAAAATCAGAACGAGCCATTGGGTTGGGGGAACGCATTTGAACCGATCCGACAACACGGTCGATTCGCGAAACGGTCCCGGTAAGCGTGCGTTGAATCGAGGGCGATCGCAATTCCACACGATTTCCGATTGCAAGTTTTCCGACGTCGGATTCATGAACTTCCGCCATGCATGCCATTTCGCTCAGGTCGGCGACTTCAGCTAGGGGTAGTTGGCCGACACGTTCCCCAACTTCCGCATTGACACTAATTACAAATCCGTCCAAAGGAGAGAGTAGCTGTGATTGTCGAACTTGCTCTTTCAGAATCTCGATTTGTTTTTCAAGACTTGCGACCGGTGAACCTTGATCGACAAGCGTCAGTGATTCCGAAGCCGAAATCATCATGCGTTCGGCCTGTTCCATTTGAAGCTCGCTCAATTCAACTGCGTGATTCGAAGCCAAAACAGCCTGCTCATTGATCGACGTAGCTCGTTGCATTTCATTTCGACGTGTTTCAAGCTCGATTGTTCCGATGGCAGCTCGGGTGAGTGGGTCGTTGCGAAGACGTTCTAAAGTTGCAATCTGCTTCGTTAAAGAATCCACCTGGGCGATGCCTTCGGTGGCTTGCTGACGTTGTGCCAACGCTTGTTTCAACTGGATCGAGGCGGATTGTTGCCTTAGTTTTGCAGCGTCCAATTGGAGGGCCGCCTCCATTCGCTTCACTTCCAGCAGTGCCTTGGCTTCCACCAACTTCAGTGATGCCGCTTCAAGCTCCAGCGACTTCAGACCAAAACTCTGTAGCTTGGCGATCATGGCGCCATGGCTGATAGGTTGTCCGGGTTTAACGGAAATCTCTTCGATTCGATCGCCTGGTAATGCACTGATACGAACCATGCCTCGCGCGGGAAGTAGCCGGCCTTGGGCGAACACCTGATAAGCCTTTGGTTTATTCGATTCTTGATAGGCAACTTGGATCGACGGATTGGGCGATGATTCCAATTCAGGGACATTACGGTCTGGGAGGCCTAAACTTGTGAAAGAAGGCATACAGCCGCAAAAGGCAATTAGTCCAACCGAGACCGTTTGGATCGGAAACCGAGGTAAATTGGGAATATGTGGGCCAGATGTCAGAATCAAGCAGAGCGACCTTTCCGGAATAGAATCAAGACGGTGCGACATACGGTTCGAATCCACTACACATTATGGTAACAAAATGAAACCCGTGCGTGTTCCGCTCCAGATAGGTTACACTGCAATCAAAGTGCTGGCGTTTTACTTCAGAGAAATTCTTGCTTCAAACCCATGGAATTGAGCGGATGCTGCCGGGAAGCATACAACGAGCAACCTTGTTTGACCCGAATACCCGAGTTCGGAGAGGACTAGAAAGCCAACCTTCAATACGTGCAACGAACTTATCGCATTTTTACGGTACTGGGGAACTGCGAAAGCAAGTGCTGTACGAGAACAATTTAACTGTTTACCCAGGCGAAATCATCATCATGACCGGCCCAAGCGGTTCTGGCAAAACCACTTTGTTGACGTTGGTCGGTGCGCTTCGGCGAGTCCAGGATGGAAATCTATCCGTTCTTGGACAGCCACTGGAAGGGGCAAGTCCGTCGCAGTTAGTCGACTTTCGCAGGAATGTTGGTTTTATCTTCCAGGCACATAATCTTTTTGAGGCTCTTACAGCGACTCAAAATGTTCGGATGTCGCTTGAGCTAACGCGATCGGATCGCTCTATTCGACAAAACACCAAAGACGCTCGAGAAATGCTAGATCGAGTCGGCCTTGGCAATCGAGTGAACCACAAGCCCAAACAGCTTTCAGGGGGCCAAAAGCAGCGAGTTGCTATCGCTCGAGGTTTGGTTCACAACCCTAAGCTGGTATTGGCTGATGAACCCACTGCTGCTCTGGATGAACAAAGTGGCCGAACGGTGGTTGAGCTTTTGCAGAAGTTGGCAAGCGAGAATCAGTCGACCATCGTGATTGTGACGCATGACAATCGCATTCTAGATGTCGCGGATCGAATCATCACGTTGGTGGACGGGGCGATTCGAAGTGATGCTTTGGTGAAAGAGGCGGCGATCCTAACGCAGATGCTCGCTAAATGCAGTATCTTTGAACGCGTTACGCCAAGAACGCTGACTCGCGTGGCCGATGAAATGACCATAGAACGCTTGCCGCCTGGGACTCAGATCATTCGCGAAAACGACCCAGGAGATCGCTTTTTCTTGGTTCGTTCGGGAAGTGTTAGCGTTCGCCGAGGGCACCCCGAGCAGGAGATTGCCACGCTCGGGGTTGGTGATTTCTTCGGTGAGACTGCGTTGCTCACTGGGCAGCCAAGGAATGCTAGTGTCTATACACGGGAGGAAACGCTGTTGTGTTCCCTTAGCAAAACGAACTTTCAATCCGCGATGGCCGAGTCGGCATCGCTGGAAACCGAAATTCGTGAAGCCTATTTCGAACGCAAATAAGCTTCGGCAATCAGCCGTTTTTCTGAGCCGCAGGCGATAGTTTTCATGGTGCGACGGACTTCCCAGTCCGTCGAATTCCCCACTGACGGACTTGGAAGTCCGTCGTACCACCCTTATCCAATAACGACTTCACTAAAGCAACGAGCCGTTACGCGTCGGGTTGTGACAGGCAGAATAGCGCAACGGAAAAAGGCGACAGCCGCGTTGCGGTCACTCTTTTGACTTAGGCACAGTCAGAGGAAGAACGCAAGCACGCGGCACTCGTGACACGACGTTCGCAGCTGGTGAACCTAATCACCCAGGCAAAGAATAGGCTCAAGCAAACATGGGACGCTGACGCAAAGTAGAGTGTCCAAAAAGTGCTGGATTTGCTCGGAAAAGAGCTGAAAAGCGTTGACCAAAAGTTGGTCAAGATGCTCAGATCCGACACAAAGAATCATCGCAAGATTGAGATCTTAAAATTGGCCAAAGGTGTTGGTGATGTTGTGGCAACGCTAGTGGCAATTCGCTGCAACACGAAGATGAAGGCCTATTACGTTCACCTGAAAGCCAAGGGGAAAGAGTCTAAAGTTGCGATCGTCGCCTGCGCGAGAAAGTTCATAACATCATTGAACTACCTGATCAAAACCGATCAGTTGTGGGAAACAAAAGGAGCGTGACGCGCTAACTTCACGCTCTCGATGACTTCCCCTCGGCAAGGCTATCCCTTCTAAGGTTGTGTCCCCGCAGAGCCTTGGTCCGTTTCACCCTGCGTTATCATTGAAGCAGATTTGAGGCAAATCACCACATGATTTTCCGAGCTTATGCCTAGAGAAATCCTGGGGGTTCGGGGGCAAAGCCCCTGAGGAGCATGGATCGTTTGCGCACTTAGCCACTGCGGTTGTTCAAAATCTTTTTTGAACAAATTCCCCCCTTAACTAAAGACCATTGCTACTCGAAGCACGCCGGTCGAGGACGTGTGCGAGTACCGCTGGTGATGAGTACAAGTACGAAAAATGTTTGCCCAAGGGGCCGAAGGGGTAGATACCTAGGCGGTGTAGTAAGGAGAAATCATCAGATAAGCGATTACCCCTGTAATGGAAACATAGAGCCAGATGGGAAATGCATAACGAGCAATCTTGCGATGTCTCGCAATCTGGTTCGTCAGTGCGAACATGAACGCACGTAGCACCAATGGCAAGACGATAAGAGATAGCGCGATGTGCGATAGAAGCACGCTGTAATAGACGTAGCGAATGGCCCCTTCACCACCAAATCGCGTCGACGGGTTGGACAGGTGATAAGTGACGTAGCAAACTAAAAAGAAGGCTCCTAATGCAAACGCGCTTGACATGGAAAATCGATGAATTGAGATCTTTCCCATTTTCTGAGCTATCAGCCCAGTCGCAAGGAACAGTGAAGTCAATGTGTTTATCGCACCAATAACATGTGGCAACGACTTGGTCCAAGCTCCCAAATCCAACTTGGTAGGTAAACCAAGCAACAAAGCAACCACCAAAGGGATCGCGATCGACAAAACGTTGACGAGCAAGTTCGCTCGTTTTTCATGGTTCATTAGTAGGCAAATCCTGCGCGGAGCACGAAGCTATTCTCGAGATCTACATCACCTATCGGCAGGACACGGTATGACAATTCGCGATTGAAGGCGTATCCCCCCTCAATGAAACCCACTCGTAATCCTTGCCGAATTTGGTCCGATCGACCAAATTCAAGACCCATCATGATTCGAATGTCGTTGATATCGACCTGGTCACTCGTTCCATCGGGTTGCTTGATCGTCCAGTTTCCACCACCATAGCAACCCGTCAAGTACCACCACATGTCTGAGTTGCCAACCGTCGACAGGTAATGTGCCAACTTAGGCTCGGGAAAGAAGATGTCGAAACGGGTATCTTGATTTGGCGCCCACAAAATCCCGAAGGCCGGAAGCAGCTTAATTTTATTTCGATCCAAGTAGAAAACCCCAGCACGACCGGTGGAGGTCGGGGTCAAACGCAATCTACCCATCGCCTTGCCTTGGAAACGAACGCTGTCGTCATTGATCTCATCGAAGTCGGCGAAAACGCCGACTCGTAGCCCAAGCTCAACGCCCAAGGTCTTCACAGGATCTGTTTCCCAACCGGTGTCGAGAAAACCAGCGAAAGCCGAACTGGGCATAGCAAAATCAGGACTGGTCGGACCGTCCCATAACGTTTGGGTGTAAGAGGGGATCAAATAGAGCGGCCGAGTGCTGCCGAAAAACGAGGGGATGGCAAATACCAAAGAGACATCGGTATCGTTCGACTGTAATGCATTTGGACCTGACGAATTAAAGCTGTCTGAGCCCGGAAGCCAAGTGTGACGGAAGCGAGGACCTTGAAATAAGCGAATGACTTGGGTGGTACCGTAGTTAATGTTGTTTCCAGTGGTGTCCCACCAGTTGCTCCCGTTGGGGGTTGGGTAGACTGGGTAACCATAGGGATTCGGCTGGTTCTGATAATTCCATGGGGAGTTCATTGGCGCCGACGCGCCGGTCCCCGGAAACATGACATTCGGCGTTGAATTTGGGTAAAGGTTGCTCGGATATACGGGCTGACCGTAGGGATTTTGCCCCGCCCCGGTTGGCACTACCGGCGGGCCGGCGTAGGGATTTGAATAAGCGTTGGGCGTGCCCGTCGGGTAGGTGGGGATTTGACCGTAAGGAACTGCTTGAGGGTTTTGAGCCAAGTAGAATAAATTGTTCCAGTTCCAAGTGGGATAGGTTGGTACTGGGGCCGTCGAGGGTCGAAATCCTGGAGCATAGGGGTCGAAGGAGGTGCCGGTAGGATAAGTTGGAGTTCCATAAGTAGGCACGGGATAGCCGCTGGGCGGGAACGCGCCCGTGGCGGCTGGGGCAGACGCATTCCAAGGGTTGGGATAGGTCTGGCTCGGCAGTTGAGCCGTTTGTCCCAAACCATATCCGGGCATCAGCGCAAAAAATACGCATGCAGCGAGCCGACAAATAGTCTGGAGGGAAGGCAAAAGCACAGTTTTTTCCGATGTCCGAGCTGATTCGCAACGTCAAAAGAGGGAAATCCTGGTGATGGGAATACCTGTTTCGATAGGTTCCGGTCAAGCTTTCTTGAGCCAATCCTGGAAGAATCGTCAAAATTGGTACAAACTTCTTCCTCGGCTGATGGCAATGCGGTACGGATATCGCTCAATATTTTTCGAATTGTTGCTTATCGCCCAGTCTCCAAGTATCCTTGAAGGGTAACCGGCATGGAGTCCGGCGTCGATTTACCGATTCATTCTCTGCTTCGCAACCTAAGGGTACTTTGGCATGCGTCTTCAAACCCTATCAAAACTCGCCTTCTCCTGCTTTATTGCTTGCATTGCTGCAACGCCCTTGGCTTATGGCCAAGACGGTGGCGGTGGCGGTGGCGGCAGTGTCGGTGGTATTGGCCAAGCAGGGATCGATATCGATGCGGCTGGTGTCTTGCGAGTAAGCCATGTCGACCCCTCGATCGCTTTTGCCCAAAGAATGGCAACTCTTCAAAGCCAACCACGTGGTGCTGTCCATACATCGCCTCTCCGTAAGGTATCGCTGAATCGACTTGAAAAGGTCGTGGCGAAATGCCTTGAGGATGGGACAGATCTTTCAGGCGAGATATTGAGCTTGGCGGGACTTAGCCGCATTGAATACGTCTTTTTCCTCGAGGATTCTAAGGATATCGTCATCGCAGGTCCGGCCGATCGTTGGTTTTGGGACGCAAACAATCGGCTGGTTGGTCTGACCACAGGCCGCGCGACTTTGCGACTAGAAGATCTGGTTGTGGGACTGAGAGCCTATGCACCGAACCAAGGTGCTACTTCCATCATTGGTTGCTCCATTGATCCGACTGCTGAAGGGATCAAACGCATGAACAATTACAATGCTCAATTTGGTGGCCAACTCCCACCCGGTGCTGACATTCGGCAACTAGCACTAGGCATGAAGCAATCTCTTGGAATGCAAACGATTTCCATCAAGGGAGTGCCAGCCAACACTCGCTTTGCTCAAGTTCTGGTGGAAGCAGATTACCGGATGAAGTTGATCGGGATCGGCCTTCAAGACCCGATCATCCCTTTCACCACTTGGATCGAACGTACCAGTCCGAACGCCAACAAGAACGCCCTACAACGCTGGTATTTCCAATCCGATTACAGCTCTGTCAGCACCGACGCATCGGGCACAGCACTGCGTCTGCAAGGTCGAGGAGTCAAGCTTTCGGGCGAAAAGGAAAGCGTGACCTCCGATGGGAAACGCAAGAGAACGGGAAATGTAGGCGATAAAGCTAGCAGTGGTTTCACCAAGGAATTTACGGATAAATTCGAAGCCCTTGCGGACGTGATTCCTGTCTTCTTCGAAATGAGAAATCTATTCGATGTCAGCGTTGCTGCTGCCTTCATTCAAGACCGCGGCCTTTATGAAAAAGCGGGCTGGGATCTGGGGGTTTTTGCTGACGAAGACAAGTTTGCTGTCAACACAGTCAACGGCGTGACCCAGGTAGAATCAGCAGTCAACGCAGTTTGGAAGGACGCCCAATTGATCACCCCCATTGGAGGCGGAGTTCACATTGCTGCCAAAAATTTAATCGATCCTTCGAACACTCAAGTCGATAAAGATATCCAGTATCAGCGAGAGAAAGTATCGGCGCCCGCCGACCTCTCGGCTGATCAGTGGTGGTGGGATTAGTTCCTAGACAGATTGAATCTATGCGCTCGACCATTCATGGTTTGCGAATTGCGGTGGTCGCGCTCGCTGGTTACTGGACCCTGCTGTTTATTTCAACTCATCTCCCTGCTCAAGGGATCATGCAGCGGGTCCGTGCAAACGATAAAGTTTTGCACATCATCGCTTTCAGTGGCCTTGCGTTTCTCATTGCGTGGGCCATCCCAACCAACAAAAACCGTCTGTCACAAAATGTAGTGATCGCGGCCGCCGTAGGAGTTGTTTACGGTGGGATCGACGAATTGCTACAAATTCCAGTTGGACGTACGGCAGATTGGTACGACTTCGCAGCAGACTGCTTTGGAATACTCGTCGGCTTAATCGCCTACACAAGTTTGCGAGCGTTTTTGATGCGGTCCAAGCTCCAACTGCTTCACGATGACTAGCGATTAGATCCGCTTAGTGGCAGAATTTCTGTCTGTGTCGCGAGCTATTTTTCCAAACGCGAATCACCGGAAAACCCGATGCCACAAGCAACATGAAAAGTGTCGAGGGTTCCGGGACCGCAGTCAACGTAAAGGCTCCACGGTGATAACCGCCCTGGAAATTGCTGCCTAAAAAGCCATCGGGCACATTCAATGCTTCGCCTGGCCTAAACAGCAGAAAGTCATTTTCACCCCATGCCAGTAAACCACCATCGCCAGGAAGTAGTTCTCCGTAAGGAGTGCCAAGCACGCTAGAGAAATTCCCGTTGCCTTGATCTAGTCCTGCGGTCGCGTCGATTACCCCAAAGTACTCTGGGCCCACGTCGGTGTGAGGGATATAACCAAATGCGATGTCGTCTTTTTTGAATTCGAACCCACGTAGAGTCGTATCCCCGTCGAACCAAACCATCTGAACGGAACGCCGGGTGTCTGGAAATGGCTCTCCACCGGATGTCTCGTTGTAGAGTCGAACGTTGCTCCATGTCACCTGCAGGTATTGGTTCGGCATGTATCTGGCTGTTACCAAGTTGTCGAGCAACGGGTCCAGCAGATAATCATCCCAAAGGGGCGCAATCATGGCAGTGCCTGCTACGCTAGACGTATTTCCCGAATTGGCTGATCCCAATGGGCCCGGGGCGTAGTCTGATTTCACAGGCTGCGAAAAGCCCACATGCCCATTCTCGGAGACGAAAACGCTGTCTACAGACTGGCCGAAAAAGCGGAATCCCGTCCCGGGCTTAAGTGCCCCCGTTAGCTCAACGCGAAGCTCGTCATCGGTACTACCGTTGAAAAGGGTGGTTCCAAGAGGGTCGACAATCAACCCTCCTTTGACCGTCGTTACGATCAATAGAAACGGCCCACAAAAAATCGCGATCCGTAAGATTTTGCCAATCATTTCGAACATCCGTGAAATACTACGCTGCCTCCATCATGCACTCGCTCTACTGATTGCTCGAGCAATGCTCCCTGCTTCTTGAAGTCTACATGCGCGAGGCGCATGCTGCAATCGGCACAATCGTTAAAGGTGAAAATGTCTGTTTGCTCACAAAGTGAGATAAACCAAAATCATAAAAAATCTAGTTCGTCGACCAATTGG
>Ga0247833_1002298_pt1 | contig 28220 bp, 27 predicted proteins | sample LaCruzMarch2015__7_FD_187117 | JGI IMG/M metagenome (GOLD analysis project Ga0247833, IMG submission 187117) | Freshwater microbial communities from meromictic Lake La Cruz, Castile-La Mancha, Spain - LaCruzMarch2015_8m | ecosystem: Environmental > Aquatic > Freshwater > Lake | place: Spain... | reverse complement strand
AAAATTCAAAACGAAATTGGATATCAACGAGAAAATCAAAAAAATAATGGGCGGGCGGGGAATCGGCTCACGGATTCAGGTAAACTCAATGCGCGTCGTCAGGTCGCCGGCTGCCACATTTGTCGCAATTTGCACCGCCTGGATCAGTGGATTGGTCACCGTGCGGGTAATCAGAAAGGCTACAACAGCTGCGAAAATTGCAGCAAACGCAGCAATCCCAATCGCGTTTGTGATGGCTGATTTGGCTGACTCAGCGGCCTGCTCACCATCTTCGCTCATTAGTGATTCCTGAAAGCTTGCCAACTTCCCCACAGCATCAAAATATTCATATTGTGGCTTCTGGAAATCACCAAACAGATAGGCTGCTGTGACCTCAGTGTTACCGGCTTTTATGAGCTTGATCAGTTGACCTCTGACTGCCAGGTAGGCAGCGCGTTTTGTCTCAGCGGCCACTAAAAGCTCTTTACCTTTAGGACTGGTAATCGACTCCTCAAGTTTATTGAAGATCACTTTGATCTGGTTTGAGTCCTCATCCACCTTGACAAGCCATTTGTCGACTTCAGCAGGGTTCACCGCGATGATGGCGTTGCGTACTAAACGTGCTTGATCGTCGATCATGTTTTGCAAATCTGCCATTGCAACGATCTTTGGATACCGATTCTTGATGATCAAATCTATCGAGTCGTTAAGTCCAGAGATGCGGTGAATGGACATGGCAGACGCGATCAGCATCAAAGCAACTATGACGCCAAATCCCAGTCCCAGTCGCACGCCGACTTTCATGTTACTCAAGTGCATAAGTTGCTCCGCCAAATGTTGGTCATTTAAACAAGTGTGACGTCAATACCCCGCGTCCGACACTGAGATGCAGATGCACTCTAATCCAAATTGGATCTCCGCAAAGCTAACAAGGTCGGGCCGTGTGCACCGTGCGGCACGCTACGGGTGACGCGTGACCGGGACGAGCCAATCCCATCGCCAGATGCCAAAGCTGTTTCCGGCTAATCTTGAGCACAAAATCCGAAAACTGCCATCCAACGTAGTACATTCTTATGACATGCGAGCTCCAATTCTGCTTACTCCAACCGTCTGACCCCGTCGACCTACCTGCCCATGGCCACCGACAAGAGCAAAGACGCGAAGGAAGCCGTGTTCGAATGGGAAGGCAAGGACCGCAACGGCAAGCAGGTACGCGGTGAAACACGTGCGGTCGGAGAGAACCAGGTACGGGCTGCGCTTCGGCGTCAAGGGGTTGTGGCGACGCGGGTCAAGAAGCGACGCATGGGCTCTGGCAAGGCCATCAGACCCAAGGATTTGGCCATTTTTACACGCCAACTCGCGACCATGATGAAAGCGGGCGTCCCCCTGCTGCAGGCCTTTGATATTGTGGGCCGCGGCAACCCCAACCCCAGCGTGACCCGCCTGCTTAATGACATCCGTACCGACGTCGAAACCGGCACCTCCCTGAATGTCGCGTTCCGCAAGTACCCGCTGTATTTCGACAATCTTTACTGCAATTTGGTGGAAGCGGGCGAGGCGGCGGGTATTCTGGACCAGTTGCTGGATCGGCTGGCGGTTTACATGGAGAAGACCGAAGCCATGAAGTCCAAGATCAAGTCGGCGCTGATGTACCCCATTTCCGTGCTGATCGTGGCCTTTGTGGTCACGGCGGTGATCATGATTTTCGTGGTTCCCGCCTTCAAGGAGGTCTTCGCTAATTTCGGCGCTGATTTGCCGGGGCCCACCCTGTTTGTGATCGCCTTGAGCGAGATCTTCGTGCAGTACTGGTGGCTGATTTTTGGCGGTCTGTTCGGCGGCGTTTACTTTTTCATGCAGGCCTGGCGCCGCAGCGCGGCCATGCAAATGGTGATGGACCGGGTGCTCTTGCGAATGCCTATTTTTGGCACTTTGGTGGACAAATCCTGTGTCGCACGCTGGACCCGCACACTTGCGACCATGTTTGCCGCCGGCGTGCCTTTGGTGGAGGCGCTCGACTCGGTAGGGGGTGCTGCCGGAAACTCGGTCTACACGGCAGCCACCGTCAAAATCCAGCAGGAAGTGTCCACTGGCACCGCCCTGACAGTGGCCATGACAAACGTGAAGCTGTTTCCCTCTATGGTGCTGCAAATGTGTGCCATTGGCGAAGAATCAGGTTCAATCGACCACATGCTCGGCAAGGCCGCTGACTTCTTTGAGTCCGAGGTTGACGACATGGTCGCCGGCATTTCCAGCCTGATGGAGCCCATCATCATCGTCATTCTGGGCACGGTCATTGGCGGCATTGTGGTCGCCATGTATTTGCCGATTTTCAAACTAGGACAGGTGGTCTGATGCTGGTGTCTCCTTGGTTTGACGCAGGGATGCTGGCGGTACTGGGCCTGGCTGTCGGCAGTTTTCTTAATGTGGTGATCCACCGGCTACCGCTCATGCTGGATGCGCAGTGGAAAAGCGAGTGCGCCGAGTTGTCTGGGCAGCCGGCTACGCCCACCGAGCCGTTTAACCTGAGCGTGCCACGTTCGCGTTGCCCCCACTGTGGCCACCAGATCGGCTGGCATGAAAATATCCCGGTATTGAGCTACGTTTTTTTGCGGGGCAAGTGCTCGTCCTGCGCCAAACCGATCGCGCTGCGTTACCCCGTCGTGGAGTTGTTCACTGGCCTGCTGTTTGCGTACTGCGGCATGCAGTGGGGTGCCACCGCCACGGCATTGGCCTGGAGCGGCTTTTGCGCCAGCCTGCTGGCATTGGCATTGATTGACTGGGACACCACGCTATTGCCGGACGACATCACCCTGCCCCTGCTGTGGGCCGGTCTGCTGGCAGCCCTGCTGCAGTGGACCCCCGTGGCGCTGCCCGCCGCGGTCTGGGGCGCAATCGCTGGTTACGTCTCGCTCTGGCTGGTGTACTGGGCATTCAAGCTGGTCACCGGCAAGGAGGGCATGGGTTTCGGTGACTTCAAGTTGTTTGCGGCGCTGGGCGCCTGGTTTGGCTGGCAGGCCCTGGTCCCCATCATCCTCATGGCGTCGGTCCTGGGCGCGATCGTCGGCATTGCCATGAAGTTCTCAAGTGGCCTGCGAGAGGGGGGCTACGTGCCGTTCGGACCTTTTCTGGCGGGCGCCGGACTCACGGCACTGGTGTTCAGCCCGGCCGCCATGCTGCGTTTTGTGGGACTCTGAAAGGTGGTGGCCATGATCAGGCTGGGCCTGACAGGGGGCATTGGCAGTGGCAAGTCCACCGTTGCGGCTCTTCTGGCGACATATGGCGCGGCCCTGATCGATGCCGATGCCATCTCCCGGCAACTGACGGCACCGGGCGGTCTGGCCATCGCCGCGATCGCCCAGCAGTTCGGGCCGACATTCATCACACCGGCCGGCGCGCTGGACCGGGACCGCATGCGAGCGCTGGCCTATGCCGACCCTGGTGCACGCAAGCAACTGGAATCCATCATTCACCCCTTGGTGGGCCTCCAGGTGCAAACCCAGGCCGCTGAAGCGCAGGGCAGCGGGCGGCGCTGTGCGGTGTTTGATATCCCGCTGCTGGTCGAATCGGCGCACTGGCGGCAAAAAGTCGATCGGGTGCTGGTCGTGGACTGCAGCACAGAAGTGCAGTGCCAGCGTGTCATGGCCCGCAGCCAGCTCACACGGGCCGAGGTTGAGGCCATCGTGGCATCCCAAGCCACTCGGCCACGTCGCTTGGCCGCAGCCGATGTTGTGATTTTCAATGACCTGCTCAGCTTGACAGAATTGGCGCTTGAGGCGAAGCAATTGGCCCCTGTCTTCGGGCTATCATCCGGGTAGCTTTAGCCTTATTGACTGTCCGCGTGATCCTCTACGAATACCCCTTTAACGAGCGCATTCGCACCTATTTGCGGTTGGAACATCTGTTTGTCCGGCTCAGCCAATTGCTGGCTCGCGAATCCGCGATGGACCACCACTTTGCGCTGGCTACGCTTTTTGAGATCATGGATGTGGGCGCACGCGCCGACCTCAAATCCGATGTCCTGAAAGACCTGGACAAGCAAAAAGCCCATCTTGATGCTTACCGCGGCAACCCGGCCATTGCCGAAGGTGTGCTCGACGCGGTGATCAGCCAGCTTGACCTTTGTTTTCAGGCCTTGAATGGCCTGCCTGGCAAAGCTGGCCACACGCTGACCGAAAACGACTGGCTGATGAGCATTCGCAGCCGCATTGGCATCCCGGGTGGGACCGGTGAATTTGACCTGCCTGCCTACTACGCCTGGCAATTCAAGCCGGCAGCTGAGCGGCAACAAAACTTGTCGACCTGGGTTGCTAGCCTGATGCCGCTGGCGAATTCGATCGAACTGCTGCTCAAACTGCTTCGTGATTCAGGCGCGCCACAAAAGGTGATGGCCAATGGCGGCCAGTTCCAGCAAAACCTGCCGCAGGGCCGCACTTTTCAATTGCTGCGTTTGGCCCTGGACCCGGCGCTCGGCTTGATCCCAGAAATCAGCGGCAACCGCCTGCTGGTGTCGATCCGGCTCATGCAACAGGGCGACGATGACCGACTGCACCTGAGCGGCGGCGACACCGACTTTGAGCTTGCCTTGTGCGCATAATCGGGGATATGGATCCAACGCCCATCAGGCCAACCCTCGTAACCTGTCCTGGTTGCAGCGGTGAGAGCCTGTACGCCAGCACCAATACCTACCGGCCGTTTTGCAGCGAGCGCTGCAAAAACATGGATTTGGGGGCTTGGGCGACTGAGAGCTTTCGCATGCCAGCCAAGGACACTGGCGACGAGCTGACGGATGGCCTGGCTGAGCCCAATTAATTTAAGTGAAAAAGGGCTCTAGCCCTTGTCCCGCTTAGGTTTTATGCTACTGAATGTGTAGCGCCTAAGAAACCTTGTTCCTGCGCCAACCACGTCAGAACGGGCACCGTCCCAGGCAACACCGGCACGCACTGTACTGGCAGGCGTTGCCAGGCAAACTGCTGGGCCTCTCGCATCTGCAGTTCGCCGTGCCACTTTGACACTTTGCAAAAATTAAGCCGCACCAGCGCATGCGGGTAGTCGACCAGCTCAGTACGCCAAAGAGCCGCCTGCAGGGTGGTGATGCCGAGTTCTTCCTGCAGCTCACGTTGCAGGGCCTGCAGCACTGTTTCGCCGGGCTCCAGCTTGCCGCCCGGAAACTCCCAATAGCCAGCGTAAACCTTACCCTCGGGCCGTGAGGTCAGCAAAAAATCACCATCCGGGCGGATCAACACACCCACCGCCACATCCACCACGGCCCTGTTCAGCCCGCCCTCACGGGCCTGGTCGGCGTCGGCCACCAACGGTGCTGTGGTCATGCAGTCCCGGCGTGGGTACCCGCGTAGTCGCGCGCAAACTGGTAAGCCACCCGACCGCTGCGACTGGCCCGCTCCAGCGCCCATACCAGGGCCTCGGGCCGGGCCGCCTGAATCGCTGCAGGTGGCACGCCAAACCAGCTGAGCCACTGGGCCACGATGATCAAGTACTCAGCCTGCGTGAATGGGTAAAAACTGACCCACAGCCCAAACCGCTCTGAAAGCGATATTTTTTCTTCCACGCCCTCGCCTGGGTGCACCTCACCGTCATCGGTGTGGGTGTAAGTGAGGTTCTCCTTCATGTACTCGGGCAGCAGATGGCGCCGGTTGCTGGTGGCGTAGATCAGCACATTGGGTGAGGTGGCAGACACCGATCCATCCAAAATCGACTTGAGGGCCTTGTAGCCGGGCTCACCATCCTCGAAGCTCAGGTCATCGCAAAACACAATGAATTTCTCTGGGCAATCAGCCACCACATCCACGATGTCAGGCAGATCGACCAAGTCGGCCTTGTCAACCTCGATCAAGCGCAGACCCTGGCCGGCGTATTCATTCAGGCAGGCCCTGATCAGCGAGGACTTGCCGGTGCCTCGCGCGCCGGTCAGCAGCACATTGTTGGCCGGCCGGCCTTCCACGAACTGCCGCGTGTTGCGCTCGATTTTTTCTTTTTGCGGGTCGATCTCTTTAAGATCGATCAGCCGCATGGGCCCCAAGTGGCGCACCGGCTCCAGCACCCCGTGACCAGCGCTTCGTTTGCGGTAACGCCAGGCCACGGCGGCCGTCCAGTCGGGGGCGCTCAGGGCGCGCGGCAGCACCGCTTCAAGACGGTCGATCAGCTGCTCGGCACGCAGAATAAGTTGCTCAAAGGGCGTGTTCATGATCGGTAATCGGCGTTGATGGTGACGTAGTCGTGGCTCAGGTCACAGGTCCAGACCCTGTCGGCGGCGTCACCGCGCCCAAGCAACACCCGGACCGTGATCTCAGCCTGCTTCATGACCCGCTGGCCATCTTCTTCGCGGTAGGCGGGGTGGCGCCCACCCTGAACCGCCACATGCACATCGTCCAGGTACAGATCAATGCAAGACTGGTCCAGATCGGCAATGCCGGCGTAGCCCACAGCGGCCAGAATGCGACCCAGGTTAGGGTCACTTGCAAAAAACGCGGTCTTGACCAGAGGCGAATGGGCAATCGCATAAGCCACCAGCCGGCACTCTGCCGTGGTTTTACCACCCTCGACCGCAACGGTGATGAACTTGGTGGCACCCTCGCCATCACGCACAATGGCCTGGGCCAGTTGCTGGGCCACGCCCAGCATCGCGGTCTTGAGGGCCTGGCCCTCTGCACTGGCCAGCGACTCGATCGGGGCGTGCGAGGCGCGGTTGCTGGCAATCACCACCAGGGAATCATTGGTTGAGGTGTCGCCATCCACAGTCACCCGGTTGAACGATGCTTCGGCCAGCTCCAACGCCAGTTGCTGCATGATGGCCTGGCTGACGCAAGCGTCGGTGGCGATGAAACCCAGCATGGTGGCCATGTTAGGGCGGATCATGCCGGCACCCTTGCTCACACCGGTGATGCTGACCCGGCTACCGCCGATGTCCAGCTGCGCACCAAAGGCTTTGGGCACGGTATCGGTGGTCATGATGGCCTCGCTCACGCGCAACCAATTGTCTTCGCGCGCGTCGGCCAGTGCTGCGTCCAGCCCGGCCTCGATGCGGTCATTGGGCAGCGGCTCCATGATGACGCCAGTGGAGAACGGCAAGATCTGCTCCCGTGCCAAGCCAAGTTTGCCGGCGAGGGCAGCACAGGTGCTCAGGGCACGGGCGCGACCGTCGGCCCCGGTTCCAGCATTGGCGTTGCCGGTGTTGATCAGCAAAGCACGCACACCGGCGCCGGCGCTGACCAGGTGTTCACGGCAAATTTGGACAGGTGCGGCACAAAACCGATTTTGGGTAAACACCCCTGCCACCGACGCCCCAGGCTCGAGCAGCACCACTGTCAGGTCTTTGCGCTTGGCTTTGCGGATGCCAGCTTCGGCTACACCCAGACGCACACCGGCAATGGGATACAACTGGTCCGGATTCGGCGCTGACAGCAGAACAGGCATGGCTATCCCCTTCAATGATTAAAAAACCAGACTCAAGCCAGCTTACCGTGGCATTGCTTGTATTTTTTACCGCTGCCGCAAGGACAGGGCTCGTTGCGGCCAACCCTGGGCACCGCGCCGAATGCGCTGGGGGCTTGCCCGATAGTGGCTGGGTCCACCGTGGTTTGCACCTCGCCGGTCTCAGTTGGCGCGGTGTAGGTGACATTGGCGATGCTTTCGGCCCGCTGCTCCATCTCCAAGGCGGCCTGCTCAATTTGCTCACTGGACTGGATCTTGACTGTCATCAGCAGCTTGGTGACCTCGTTCTTGACCGAGTCGAGTAACTGACCAAACAACTCAAAAGCTTCGCGCTTGTACTCCTGCTTGGGTTGCTTTTGTGCATAGCCACGCAAGTGAATGCCCTGTCGCAGGTAGTCGAGTGAGCTCAGGTGTTCGCGCCAATGGGTGTCAATGCTCTGCAACAGCACCATGCGCTCGAACTGGATGAAATTGCCATTGCCGACCTGCGCCACCTTGGCCGCAAAAGTAGCGTTGGCCTCGGTCCTCACGGTCTCCAGCAAATCCTCATCGGTGATGGCACTGGCTGCACTGATCTGCTGCTGCAGGGCCAGGGTCAACTGCCACTCCTCGGTCAATGCTTTTTCAAGGCCAACAATGTCCCACTGCTCCTCCACCGACTCAAGCGGCACATACTGGCGCACCAGGTCGGCAAAGCAGCCTTCGCGCAAGGAAGTGATCTGGGCCGTCAGGTCCGTTGCATCCAGAATTTCATTGCGTTGCTGGTAAATAACCTTGCGTTGGTCATTGGAGACATCGTCATACTCAAGCAGCTGCTTACGCATGTCGAAATTGCGCGCCTCGACCTTGCGCTGCGCACTTTCAATGCTGCGGGTGACGATCCCGGCCTCAATCGCCTCGCCGTCAGGCATTTTGAGCCGGTCCATGATGCTTTTGACGCGATCGCCGGCAAAGATCCTCATCAAAGCGTCGTCTAAACTCAAGTAGAAACGGGATGAGCCTGGGTCGCCCTGGCGGCCAGAGCGGCCACGCAGTTGGTTGTCAATCCGGCGCGACTCATGCCGCTCGGTCGCAATAATGCGCAAACCGCCCAGCGCCTTAACCTGCTCGTGGTCCTTGCTCCACTGAGCCCGTAGCTCGGCAATTTGTTGCTGCTTCTGAGCGGCGTCCATCGCACCATCAGCCTCCAAAGCGTCCACGACCAGGCTGACATTACCGCCCAGCACGATGTCGGTTCCGCGGCCCGCCATATTGGTGGCAATGGTGATCATTTTGAGACGGCCGGCCTGGGCGACGATGTCCGCCTCGCGGGCATGCTGCTTGGCGTTGAGCACTTGGTGCGGCAGCGTCTCTTTCTCCAGCAGCTGCGAGATGATCTCGGAATTTTCGATGGAAGTGGTACCCACCAACACCGGCTGACCGCGTTCATAGCAGTCCCGAATGTCCTGGATGGCGGCTTCATACTTTTCGCGCGTGGTTTTGTACACACGGTCCAGTTGGTCGTCACGCCGGCTGGGACGGTTGGGCGGCATCACCACAGTCTCCAAACCGTATATTTCCTGGAACTCGTAGGCTTCGGTATCGGCCGTGCCGGTCATGCCCGCTAGCTTGCCGTACAGCCGGAAATAATTCTGGAAGGTGATGGACGCCATGGTCTGGTTTTCTGGCTGGATCGCCACGCCTTCTTTGGCTTCGACCGCTTGGTGCAGGCCTTCGCTCCAGCGCCGCCCGCTCATCAGGCGACCGGTGAACTCGTCCACAATGACAATTTCACCCTCTTGCACCACGTAGTGCTGGTCACGGTGGTACAGGTGCTTGGCGCGCAGCGCTGCGTACAGATGGTGCACCAGCGTGATGTTGGCCGGGTCATAGAGGGTGGCACCCTCTGGAATCAACCCCATCTCGAACAAGATACGCTCGGCGTTTTCATGACCCTGCTCGGTCAAGAACACCTGGCGGCTTTTTTCATCCAGGGTGAAGTCGCCCGCCTTGATGATGCCTTCGCCAGTACGCGGGTCGGCCTCACCCTCCTGCTGCTGCAACTGCGGCACCGCCTGGTTGATGGCAATGTACAGGCTGGTGTGGTCTTCGGCCTGCCCGCTGATGATCAGCGGCGTGCGGGCCTCGTCGATCAGGATCGAGTCAACCTCATCGACGATGGCGTAATTGAGGCCTCGCTGAACCCGGTCGGCCACCTCGTAGACCATATTGTCACGCAGGTAATCAAAGCCGTACTCGTTGTTGGTGCCGTAAGTGATATCGGCACGGTAGGCGGCCTGTTTTTCTTCACGGGCCATATTGGGCAGATTGATGCCCACTGACAACCCTAGAAAATTGTAGAGTTTGCCCATCCACTGCGCGTCGCGGTTGGCCAGGTAGTCGTTCACCGTGACCACGTGCACGCCCTTGCCGGTCAAGGCGTTCAGGTAAACAGGCAGTGTGGCAGTCAGGGTCTTGCCTTCGCCCGTACCCATTTCGGAAATCTTGCCATTGTGCAGAGACATGCCGCCCAGCAGTTGCACGTCAAAGTGGCGCATCTTCATGACCCGCTTGGAGCCTTCACGCACTACTGCAAAGGCTTCGGGCAGCAGGGCGTCCAGCGCTTCGCCAGCAGTAATACGCTCTTTGAATTGCTGGGTCTTGCCACGCAAGGCCTCATCGGAGAGGGCCTCCAGCTCAGCCTCCATCGCATTGATGCGATTCACACCGCTGCGATACTGTTTGAGCAGGCGGTCGTTGCGACTGCCGAATATTTTGGTGAGTAGGTTAATGGCCATGAATGCAAGCCCGCCCCCAAGGTTCACCAGAACCCAAAGGGCAGCGCAGTCCTTTTTCTAATCAGAGGAATGTGGGGGCGCCTTGGCGCAATGCAATCGGGGACACCGAGAGCATGGAGCCGCAGGCACCCATCTTCCGATTTTACCTTTGCACGGGTGGGCGAGCCGACGGGGTCGCCGGTACGCCCTGATGGGCGGCCATCGACCGGTTTGGCGGCGGTGCCGAACCGCTCTTGCCGGCTGCCAAGAACTTCATCGGATCCTGCGGAATGCCCTGCACCAGCACTTCAAAATGTAAATGAGGCCCTGTAGAACGCCCGGTGCTGCCCACTTCGGCAATTTTTTGACCCACCCGGATCAAGTCACCCCGCCGGACAAAGACCTTGGAGGCATGCGCATAGCGGGTGATGAGGTCATTGCCGTGATCGATCTCGAGCATGTTGCCGTACGGGGCGTTGAACTCCTGGACCACCACCACCCCGCCAGCAGCCGCCAATATCGGGGTGCCTGGCTCGGCCGGGTAGTCCAGCCCGGTGTGCAGGGCTGATGTTCCGGTAATTGGATCTATGCGCCAGCCAAAAAGCGAGCCTAAATTACCCGAGACCACCGGCTGACGGGTCGGCACCATCATGGCACGGACTTTCTGGTCGACCAGACGCGACTCCATCACAGTCATCCAATCAGTGCGTTGCCCCGTCAGTCGGTCAAGATCGGCCAGAGTGACCTCAAGTTCCTGGACCGACAAGGGGCGGCCTGAGACCAGAGCACCACCCTGTCCAGGCTTGGCCTTGATGTCATTGGGGCTCATGCCTGCCAACCCCGAGACTCGCTCACCCAAAGACTCCAGTTGGCGAAGCTTGGCCTGGAGCTCGCCCACCCGGCGCGCCAACACGTCAAGGTTTTCACGCATGAACCGGTCGCGCTGGTCAAACTCGTCCTTGACCACCAGCCGCACCAAAGTTCCGACCACCGGCCAGCCCTCACGGGCTCCTTTCAAAAAAACCCAGTGATACAGGCCAGCTGCGACCAGCATCAGGACGAAAGACGCGAGCACCATCGCGCCCAATAGTTTGGCCCTGCTCAAGTGAACCGCCCGGCTTTTCGCCAGCCAGGCATCCGTGATAATCAATTGCATCTGGTTAGCCCCTTCCCCGTTTGCTCATGAACCGCCGCCAATATGCCATCACCGCGCTGCAAGCCAGCCAGGACTCGCCCACGCTGGCCCGGCTGACAGAGTTGAGCCGGGATTCGGTGGCCCGGCTCAACGCCCTGGATGGCCTGATCCCCACAGCCCTGCGCCCAGCCATACAAGCCGGCCCCATCGATGGCGATGCCTGGTGCCTGCTATTAGATAACAACGCGGTCGCTGCCAAGGTCCGACAGCTTTTACCTGCACTGCTGGCAAACTTACGTGCCCAGGGGTGGGAGGTTAACTCAATTCGGCTGAAGGTCCAAATCAGGCGGGCGGGGTGACTCGCTGATGCGGTGTGCCCATACTGGGCGCACCAAGAAAAAAGGACTTACACCCTCTCGAGCGTAAGTCCTTGATTCATTTGGTGCGGCTGGCAGGAATTGAACCCACGACCCCTTGGTTCGTAGCCAAGTACTCTATCCAACTGAGCTACAGCCGCGAAAGCAAGAATTGTAGCATGGCGCGTTTGGTCCAAAGATCACTTTAAGGCGCAGTGAGATCGTCAAGATCAAGCTCCACCAACACCGCCGCCAGCACCACCTGCTCACCCAATGCGGTGTGCAGCGACCGCACTCGCCCGGGCGCCCGGGCGGTGAGCCACATGTCCATTTTCATGGCCTCAACGCACACCATGGGCTGGCCGACCACAACCGTGTCGCCCACCGCGATCTGCACCCGGCTCACGCGCCCGGCTACCGGCGCGCGCGCCAGACTCGCGTCCAGAGTGGCATCAGCTTGCGGGTAGGGCGATGCCTCGCTAAAGACAAAGCTGCCTGCGGCCATAGTGATATACAGCTCAAAACCACTCCAGGCCACGTCCAGTCTATGTTTTACGCTATTTAATTCATAGCTAACCGCATCGTCGGTGACGCTGACATGCCGCAGCACAAGCAGGGCGCCGCCCATCGTCAGGTGCAGTTCGCCAGTGGCCAGGCTGTGCACGCGCAGGGCTTGCGTCTGCTCGCCGCAGCGCAGGGTCAGGTCAAAGGCGGCCACGCTGTTCGGTCGCCAGCCACTGCCCTGGCGCCGCACCAGCGCGGCTGCCGCCACGCACCAGGCCACGTCGTCAGGCATTGGGCGCCGCAACAGCGGATCACCATCATTCAACCACTGGTCGAGCAAGGCGGTGTGCATTCGGGCTTCGCGAAACGCCGGGTGGTCGAGCAGGTCGCGAAGAAAACCGCCGTTGTGCCGCAGGCCCAGCAAGGGCATGCGGGCCAGGGCGGCACGCAGGCGGCGGATGGCCTCGTCTCGGTCGCGGCCATGGGCAATCACCTTGGCCAGCAGCGGGTCGTACCAGGGGCTCACCGTGCTGCCTTCTACGATGCCGCTGTCCAGGCGCACGCCAGCCGGCAGCGGCTGCGGCGGGCGCCAATGCAGCACAGTGCCAGTCTGCGGCGTAAAGCCGGCATAAGGGTCTTCGGCGTACAGCCGCACCTCGATGGCGTGCCCGCTGTGGCATATATCAGCCTGCGCCAGCGGGAGCGGTTCGCCAGCAGCCACCCGCAGCTGCCAGGCCACCAGGTCCAGCCCGGTCACCAGCTCGGTCACCGGGTGCTCCACCTGCAGGCGGGTGTTCATCTCCAGAAAATAGTGGCGGCCTTCGGCATCCAGCATGAACTCCACAGTGCCGGCGCCGCAGTAGCCCACCGCCCGCGTAGCCGCCACCGCGTCGCGACCCAGGGCCTCGCGCAGATCGGCTGCCACCACCGGCGATGGTGCCTCTTCAATCACCTTCTGGCGGCGGCGCTGGGCGGTGCAGTCGCGCTCGCCCATATGAACCACATGGCCGTGGGCATCGGCAAACACCTGCACTTCTATATGGCGGCCACGCTCTATCAGCCGCTCCAGCATGAGAGTGCCATCGCCAAAGGCGTTGTGCGCCTCGCGCCGGGCGGCGTCCAGCGCAGCGGCCAGCTCGGGCAAGGCATCGACCCGGCGGATACCACGGCCGCCACCGCCGGCCACCGCCTTGACCAGCAGCGGGAACCCCAGCCGGACGGCCTCGGCCGTGAGTGTGGCGTCATCCTGCGCGTCGCCCAGGTAACCGGGCGCACAGGGCACGTCGGCGGCCAGCATGCGGCGCTTGGCCTGCGCCTTGTCACCCATGGCCCGCATGGCGGCGGGTGGCGGGCCGATGAACACCAGGCCGGCGTCGAGACAGGCCTGGGCAAAATCAGCGTTCTCGCTCAAAAATCCGTAGCCCGGGTGCACTGCGTCAGCGCCGGTCTTGCGTGCGGCGTCCAACAGGGCGTCAATGCTCAGGTAGGACTCAGCCGCCAGAGCCGGGCCGATGCGCACCGCCACGTCGGCCAGGCGCACATGAGGCGCATCGGCATCGGCATCGCTGAACACCGCCACCGTGGCGTAGCCCAGGTCTTGGGCGCTGCGGATGATGCGGCAGGCAATTTCGCCCCGGTTGGCGATCAGGACCTTGGAAAAGCTCATAGCCGGGCCACGCCAAAGGTGTTGGGACGCAGCTGCCGCGCCTGCGCCTCGTCGGCCAGCGCCAGGCACAGGCCCAGGTAACGTCGGGTGTCGCGCGGGTCGATGATGCCGTCGTCCCACAGCCGCGCCGTGCCAAACAGGGCGGTGGATTCGGCGTCGAGCCGCTGGCGCAGGCCGTCCGACATGGCCTGCAAGGCGGCCTCGTTGGCGGGCGTGCCGGCGCGGCCCAATTTAGCCCGATTCACAATGTCCATCACACCCGCCGCCTGTGCCCCACCCATCACGGCGGTGCGTGCCGTGGGCCAAGCAAAAATGAAGTTGGGGTCAAAGCCCCGGCCGCACATGCCGTAGTTGCCCGCACCATAAGAGCCGCCCAGCACCACGGTGAGCTTGGGCACCCGGGCGTTGGCCACAGCCTGGATCATTTTGGCGCCGTGCTTGATGGCGCCGGCCCGCTCGGCCGCCGCCCCCACCATGTAACCGGTGGTATTTTGCAAAAACACCAGCGGTGTGCCGCTTTGGTCGCACAGCTGGATGAACTGGCCGGCCTTGGTACTGCCCTGCGGCTGGATCGGCCCGTTGTTGCCGAGCAGGCCCACCAGCCGGCCCTGCAGCCGGGCATGGCCACAAATCAGCTCGGGCGCGTAGTCAGCCTTGAACTCCAGCAGGTCAGAGCCATCTACCAAGCGCGCCATCACCTCGCGCACGTCGTAGGGCTCGCGCTCGTCGGCCGGCACCAGGCCCAGCAGCTCCTGCTCGTCGTACAGCGGCTCGGCGCAGGCAGGCTCGGGCGTGGCGGCGTCCCAGCGCAGTTTGTCCAAGACCTCACGCGCCATGGCAATGGCGTGGGCGTCATCCTCGCACAGGTACTCGCCCAGGCCGGTCACACTGGCATGAGTTTGGGCGCCGCCCAGTTCCTCTTCGGTGCTGTCCTCGCCCATGGCGGCTTTCACCAGCGGCGGACCGGCCAAAAAGATGTTGGAACGCCCGCGCACCAGAATCACATAGTCGGACAGGCCCGGCAGATAGGCGCCACCCGCCGTGGACGAGCCATGCACCACGGCAATCTGCGGCAGGCCGGCTGCCGACATGCGCGCCTGGTTGGCAAAGCTGCGCCCGCCCTCGATAAAAATTTCGCTCTGGTACAAGAGGTTGGCGCCACCGCTTTCCACCAGGTGGACCATGGGCAGTTTGTGCTGCAGCGCGATCTGCTGCGCCCGCAACGCTTTGCGCAGGCCCATGGGCGCCACCGTGCCGCCCTTGACGGCGCTGTCATTGGCCGAAATCAGGCAGCGCTTGCCCGCCACGGTGCCAATGCCCACGATGGAGCCGGCGCCCATCACGCTCTTGCTACCGTCATCGTCATGCATCCCCAAGCCAGCCAGGCGGCTCAGTTCCAGAAACGGCGAGCCTCGGTCCAGCAGGCGCGCCACCCGCTCGCGCGGCAGCAACTGGCCTCGCGCCTCGAACTTGCTGCGCTTGGACTCGGACTCAGCAACCACCAAGCCTTCAAGCCGGCGCACCTCGGCCAGCAGCTCGGCCATGCGTTGGGTGTTGGCGGCAAAAGCTGTGCTTTTGGTGATGATGCGAGAGCGGATGACGGGCATGCGGGCAGGTCCTGTGGGTCGGTGCCAGCGATTAGAGTGCAAGGTGCGACAGGCGTCAATTAGGCGCGCGACGGCCGAGCCAGAGGTCGCGCAAGCTTTCCAGAGAAGCCGCCAGCGCAATCAGCGCAATACCCGCCGCTTCTCGCCACCCAAAGGGCTCACCCGCCCACAGGGCAGCCGATATGGAACCGGCAATGATCTCGGTCATGTAGAGAATCCCTACCAGCGCGGGCGACAGCTTGGGTGCACCCCACATGCTGGCGTAGACCCCGGTCAGCACCACAGCAACCAGCGTCGGGGCCAGCCACCACAGTTGGCCCAGCATCGCTGCCAGGCTAGGCGCAGGGGCCGGCGCAAACAACCAGACCAAGGGCAGGGCCAGCATAGCCGACCAGGCTACATTGTGATGGAACAAATCTGCCGGTGCAAAACCCTGTTTGAGCCGCAGCAGCACGGTGGAAACCGACCAGCCCAAGCCGGCCAGCAATGCCGACCAGTCGCCCAGGTTGCTCAGGCTTGGCAGGCCTTGCTCGGTGCCGAGCATAGTGCCAAGGCCCAAAAAAGCCAGCAACAGCGTCAGCCACCGGACAGCCGTGATGCGCTCGCCCAACACCAGCCAGGCCAGCCCGGTGGACCAGACCGGCGACATGTAAAACAGCAGCATGGCGCGTACAACTTCGGTCTGCAGGACCGCCACGGAATACAGCACCAGCGGCAAGGCCGTAGCGAACCCCAGCAGGTTCAGCCAAAAGCCACCCTGCACGGCAGGACGCCAACGCGCCAACAACCAGGGCAAGGCCAGCGCGGCCGGCACGCCATAAAACAAGAGCAACGCCCACATTCCACGGATGCCTGCGGCATCCAGACCACGCAGCGGCAACCAGAACAGGCCCCACACCAGTCCGGAATAGGCGACCGCCAGTTTGGCTTGCGTGTCAATTGTCATGAACGACCACGGCTCAGACAAGGCGAAATGGGCTGAGGACTGGGAGGCATGCGGCATCGTAGCCGGCATCGGCTGGCATTCTCGGCACCCCGGGTCAGACTCTGGCATCATGCGCGACATGAAAATTCTGCTCCTGCTGGCCCTGATGGCCCTTGCCCTGGCCAGGCCGGCATCGGCCGCCGACCTGGCCGACAAATTGCGCGGGGGCGACCATGTGCTGCTGATGCGCCACGCCGAGGCGCCCGGCGTGGGCGACCCGCCCAACCTGCGCCTGGGCGACTGCAGCACTCAGCGCAACCTGGATGCCGCCGGCAGACAGCAGGCGCGCGCTGTGGGCGCTTGGCTCAAACAGCAGGGGCTGACCGAGGCTCGGGTGTTCACCAGCCCCTGGTGCCGCTGTCAGGACACGGCCCGCCTGCTAGATCTAGGGCCGGTCACGATCGAGCCTGCGTTGGCTTCGTTCTTTAACGATCCGCAACTGGCGGCAGCGACCACTGCCGCCTGGCGCGAAGTCGTGCCGAGGACATTGGATGGCCAGAAGGGCAAGCCCGTGATCATGGTGACGCACCACGTGAACATCCTCGACATCGTGGGCGAAAACGTGGCATCGGGCGAGATGGTGCTGGCGCGCGTAGACCGCCTGGGCCGCGTACTTAGTTACCAGCGCTTGCGTGCGCCGGGCTGATGCCGGTGGCCGCTATCGGCCAACGAGCCACCTGTCGGCTGCAAACATGAGCGCGCACAGCCCCACACCCAGCAGCCAGAGCAGCCAGGTGTCAGACACCCCATAGGGATAGAGCATCAACGCCAGGCCGCCCCATAGATAGAACGTGCGGCCCTGACTGCGACCAAAACGGAACGCGGCATAACCCAACAGCCCGAAAAGGACGGCACCAGCCAAATAGGCTGCCGAGGGCAATGCCAGCCCCAGAGAGTCGAGGTTTGGAATGGAATCCATGCCCGATACTAGCTGCAGCGGGTGGCGAAAGCTCAGGGTATTTACGACTGCCAAAAAACCGACGCTATCGCTAGGATGGGTTTTTAATTCAAAACCCATTCCCCATGAAGTTTCATTCAACCATCGCCGCCATAGCCTTGGCTTTTCCCCTGGCGCTGTCATCCACCCTGACCCAGGCCGCCACCAGTGTGCTGTTCATCGGCAACAGTTTCACCTTCGGGTATGGCTCAGCCATGCGTTTTTACCGGGCCGACACCATTCGGGACCTGAACCACGAAGGCCAAGGCGGCGTGCCAGCCTTGTTCAAATCGTTCACCCAGCAGGTCGGGCTTGAGTACGACGTGGCGATTGAAACCCGGGGCGGTACTGGCATTGACTGGCACCTGGCCAACAAGCTCAGCGTGATCAATCAGCAGCCCTGGGACATCGTGGTGGCGCACGGCTTCAGCACGCTGGATGCCCAAAAACCTGGCGATGCCACCAAGCTGGTCGAGACCGCCATGCAGCTCGCCACCGCCTTGCAGGGCCGCAACCCCAGGGCCGACCTGCGGCTAGAGGCCACCTTCCCACGGGCCGACCTCACCTACGGGCCGAAGGGCGCCTGGTTTGGCAAGACCATCGGCGATATGGCCAATGACATCCGCGCCGGCTACGACCTGGCCGCCAAGACCAGCCCCGTGATCAAGGGCGTGATCCCCGTGGGCGAGGCCTGGGTGCGCGCCATGGACACCGGTGTGGCTGATAAAAATCCAATGGACGGCGTGGACGCCGGCAAGCTCAACCTGTGGACCTTTGACAACTACCACGCCAGCACCGCTGGCTACTACCTCAAAGGGCTGGTTGTGTTTGGCGCCCTCACCCTGCAAGACCCACGCTCACTGGGCGGCAACGAATGCTCGGGCTATGAGCTAGGCCTGTCGGTTCCCGAAGTAAAAGCCCTGCAAAAGGTGGCCTTTGACCAATTGGCTGGCAGCCATCCGATCAAGGGCGCACCGCTGGTAAACCTGGCTACCGAAGCGCCTCAGCGCTGCCAGCGGGGTCGATAAAGATGAAGTGGTAGGGCGTGAGTGACTTGAACACTCGACCAAAGGATTATGAGAACAGACGGCCTAAAAAGTATGTTTATTTTCAATGACTTACAAGCTATTAACACTGGTGTGCATCAAAGTGTGTAAGTAAAGTGGTATTTTTTAAAAACCACAAGTGTCAATTAATTGAGACTTGCAGCACATAGCTTAGCCCACACACTCCTTAATGCGCTTACGGAATGTCTTGTCTAATCGTTCCACGTCATTTACTAAAAAAATCAAACGCCTGACTTTCTTCTGTTGTCTTCCTTACAAAGCATCTGACAATTGTCAGCAGCAGTCTTACCACCCACGTGCCACGGCGTAATGTGGTCAGCTTCCATTTCGCTTATGTCAAAGTGCTCTTTGCACACGGTGCAAATACCCTTCTGACGTTCGTACGCTTCGCGCTTCTGATTGTCTGTAAACGCTCTAATGTTTAAGTGTCTTTCGTTGCGTGTAAGCACGTAGTGATAGATACCTTTTTTCTTGCTTACATCGTCGTCCGCCATAAGCTTAGCTATCTCAAGCTCAAGCTTTGCTGAGTCAAGCTCTGCATCCTTAAACTCAGCATAAAGAGAACCCCAGTCAACACCCTTCATTTCTTTGCGATAGTTAACAAACGTAGCCTTAACCCAAATAATCACAGACTGAAAGTAAAGCCACAGCTCGTTAGCGTTTGGCTTATTCTGTTGCTTAGCCATATAGGCTTCTATGTCACCGTTGTTTATCCAACTAATGACCGTCTCTAAGTAGTCTTGTCTTATGGGCGTACCCACAAGATAGTCGCTGCCAATGTTGTAAGCTGCACAATCTGTCTTGCTGAAGTAACGCTTAGCGTCAGTTAGCCAAGGTCCTGCATAAACAGCATTACGAAGCTCTTGCTCTGTAAGTTTCTCACCTGCAATGTTAATTGTTCTAAACCACTCAAGCTTTTGACTATCTGTACCACTACACAGATAAATCATTAGCTTATAGTTCAGAATCTGCTCTTGCTCGTCTGATTGCAAGTTGTGAAAGTAACGCTCGTTAAACGCAAAGTCTCCTTCCACGTACTGACAAATTGAGATAGTGCGTTGCTGTCCGTCAATGACTTCATATGTACCGTCAGCACAGACAGCCCAATACATAACGTTAAGGGGGAAGTCACGTGTAAGCGTGTTTATGACAGCGTCACGTTGCTTGTCCTTGTAAACAAACTCACGTTGGTAAGGCGGGCGAATGTTCAGCTTGCCACCATAGCCCTTTACACCGCCCTCGCTGTTGTCTTCGTAACCTTCTACAAGCGCACGAATTGTGAGTTCTTTTAATGTTATATCCATTACATACGCCTCTTGATAACGATACGAAAAAAGAGTCGACGGTAGCCCCCAACCGAATCCGGCAAGTAAAAACTAGGTCCACCTTGCATATAAGAGCCCTTATCTGCAAATTGGGACATTGGCTTACTTACCGTCCTGCTAGATCCTAGAATCTGAAACTGATCTGGGTTGTACTTGTATAGGAATGTTATTGGTACGCCCATCGCACCATCATAATCACTAGGAATATCCTTGGTCGTACCAACTTCAATTGCATCGTAATTGACGTAACGAGAGTAATTATTAGGATCATAAGTTCGGTACAAGATCATCTCTTCGTGACGTTCGTTAAAGTCAAGATTAGTGAACCAACAAGCGTTACCTAAACTCCGCCACTTTTGTCCACTATCATCCACCCAAAAGCGAGTCTCTCTTGCTTCGTAGTAAGAGGGCACCTTGAAGGACATATCTCCATTATTGTAACCAAGCCAAATCTTGTTATCTTGTATGTGCTGAAAAACGTCTTTGTAAGTAATAGCATTTTGGTTTGCAACAATTAAGAACTTTTTGTTGTTTTCCATCAGCTGGGCAACGTATTCTCTAAACAAAGAGAAGGGTGGATTTGTTACAACTATGTCTGCTTGCTTAAGCAGCTCAATGCTCTCTTCGCTCCTAAAGTCTCCGTCACCCTTCAACTTAACAATGCCAATCTCGCTTGGGTCAGGCACGTTGTTCTTGTCTTTGTCGCCTGTGTACTCCAACATAATTGCAGCTTCAGCGTCGTTGCTGCTGAACAAATCGCGTTCACCACTCTTGTAGCAGGTAGTAATCAGCTTCTTTAAACCAAGCTTTTCAAAGTTGTATGAGAAGTAGTGGAAGAAGCCGCTTACACGTGGGTCGTCGCAGTTGCAATAGACGACTTTGCCTTTGAAATGCTTTTTGTAATGCTTAAGCTCTTTCTCAATATCCGAAAGCTGCGTGTAGAACTCGTCTTGTTTAGCATCTCTTGCCTTCGCAAGACTGCTATTTTTGCTTTCAACTGCCATAAAACCCCTTTTGCCTTTGCACTGAGCACGTCTGCTCTTGTCTGTCAACACTATAACCGCTATAGTGCTTAGCATCAACAACCAAAGGAGTTTTTATATGGCTACGACTACACGCAAGAAGAAGACCGCCACTGAGCTGAAGGCTGACTTGGATACAGCGAAAAAACGTGTTGCTGCTTTAGAGGCTAAAGCTTACGAAGGCGAGCTGACAGAGGCTGTTGCGAAAAGCTCAATCGTTACAGAGTTCAACAAAATCAAAGACCGCTACAAAGATGTTGGCGCTGTCAACATCTTGCAAGCGATTGGTAAGGCTGTGAAGATACCGCGTGTTGCAGTAACGCAAACTGAACCTAAGCCACGTGCAAAAAAAGGTGGCACAACGAAGAAGAAATAAGCTATGACTAAGAAGAGGGCGAGTGCGATTGTTTCAAAACTAACTCGAAACAAACCTCTCAGTGAAAAAAGTCAGCAGCGTTTAGCGGAGCTTGAAAGGCTCGATTCAGAGAAGGCCGAAACAAAGAGCCGCTGGCTTAAGGAGTTGATAGCTACAGCACGTGGTGTTGTCGCCGCTCGCAAAGCCTATCGCGTTGAGATTTACAAAGCCCTTCAATCTCTTTATCGCTTGTACTTAGAAATTGAGTACAGCGGAGAGCTGCGAAATGACTTCTACGCTGAGCTCAAGCAGAAACTTATTGATTTAAGCTACAACATACAAAAAAATACACGAGACGCTGCACTGCTTGTGCGTTTAGTTTTCGGTAAAGACGTTTCAAATTCAAAAGTCCATCAATACGTGTCTGTCTTGCAATATGCACAGGACAATGATGTTACGGTTGAAGACTTCGTAAATTGGATTGAGAAGGAAACAATAACTGGTGCAGTCAAAGCTGCTGCGAACACAGGTATTGACCCTGAAGTTGTTAAACAGCGTTACCAACGTGCAAGGCTACTGCTACTTCGTTATTTGGAATGGCGAGAGACAAGGCCGTTTGCAACACAAAAGATGCTTGCGTGGAGTGCACAACGCTACTTAGGACAAGGAACTGACTTGTGCGTAATGATTGGCACAGCAGTACGTCGCTTTGACAGAGAGAGTGATTACGCTGACATTTATATCTCGCACATTCTTCCACCTAATCTTGAGTTTGACATTAAGATTATTGACAGGTGGGCTAAATTTATTATGCCGAAACTTGAGATGTACGAAGCAGAGCTTGAAGAGAAGACAGCTGACGAATGGGGTGACGACTTACATACTGCGCTGTGGGACTTTGATGTTAAACAAGCTGAGAAGGTAGCGCAGTATTGGCAGATACGACAACAAGCTGCTTTAGCTGAAGACCAACACGAGTTTCAAAACACCAAAGCCAAGAACAAAGCTCTTAACAGATAGAGGTAACACAATGGAAATAGTTGATATTATTAAAAAATCTAATCAATCTTTGGCAACATTTGCTGTTGCAAATGGCGTGCTAATGCCAATGGCAGGACTTGGATTAGATAGCATTCGTGCTATGGCGTTATCGATTGAAAATCAGATTGATGAAATCGTTAACAACACTAACGACTTTGATGTTGCATTGTTTAATGGCGAAACACCAAGCTTTATTTCTTCGCATAAATCTGGCTTCTTTGCCTTAATCTTCCTTATCAACCAATGGTCACTGCGTGGTAATGACAGCGCAGAGGCTAAGAATCTTTCAGTAGCTGTAAGTCAATCCGAAAAGATGTTGAACGCTTACAAGCACGTAAAGATGTTTAAAAGTAACAGCGAAAATGTACTTGAAATTATGAAGTACGGTGACATTCTTTCTAAACTTGATGTGATAAGAATGACATAGACATTCCGTTATACAAGCTCCACCGCTGCCTTAACAACACTTGGACGAAGGTCAATGTATCTTTGCGTAGTCGCAATCTGACTATGCCCAGCGAGCGCCATTAGCACTCGTACACCTACACCCTTGTCTGCCAAATTCGTAAGCCCAGTGCGCCTGCCGCTGTGTGAGCTTGCACCGTAAATGCCTGCCTTTTGATAGATACCGTTGATTATGTGCGTCAACGTGTTAGCAGTGAACCCTTCGCTGCGCTGCGTATAGAACAATGGCTGTGTGAGTTTTTTTGGCTTGTGTGCTGCTACGTAAGCTGCAAGCTCCTCACGCATACGTTCGTTAAACCAAATACGTCTGCTCTTGTCACCCTTTGTTTGATTAGCACTCAGTACCGTTTCTGTACGTATCTCGCCGTCTGCTGACAGCACGTCACAATAGCGTAGTGCTGCAACCTCACCAACTCTTAACATAGACCAGTGCGTAAGCAGAATCATTGTGCGATTTCGCTTGTAATGTCTGCGTGTCTTCAAGTAGTCCAGTACTCGTTGCAGTTGCTTGCTGTCTAACGTAGCTGCTTGTGCCATTTGCTTCTCCGTTTCGGTGTTTGAACACGTTTCGCTACATATATTGTGTTTTCTTTTCAAAGTTTTTCCTACCTCTTTTTGACGGAATTTTTCTTACCATAAATCAATGACTTACGCGATTTGGACAGAAAATGTGTATTTCCTGTCCAAACTTATTTAGCTGCCCTGCTTAGCTTGTTTGTGGCTTAGCTGCCACATTTAACGACGCATTTAAAAGCCCTATAAGCGTTTTGCATAGCTGTACTGCTGTGCTGCTATTCGCCCTGCTGCAAAAATAGCGTGTAGAAGCTTTTTGAGTGCTTTGTACACTTGAATTGCTGCTGCTGAATTGGTCTGTAGTTGTAAATTTTCGCTGTGCAAATTTCTTTACCAGTGCATTTCATTTCAAGCTGGTGATTTTTTACCTGTATGTCTCATTCTTTGCTCGCAGTTTCTTACGTTGCATTCAGACAAGCGTCAACAACTAACCACCAAATGTGCTTAGTACGTGAGTAAGATTGTTGAATTTGTGTGAGTAACGTTACGTCAAAACACACGCTTGCATTAGGCTTGTAGTAAGTGATTAGGAATTTGTGTGTTGCTGTAGTCAATGACGCCTGTGTTGCCTTTGCCTGCTTCTTTTCCAATGTATGACATCCATCTTGACTCTGTGCCTTTTTCGAGCCTATCTACTCTTACGTCTTTTGTTCCAATCAGTGTAGCCTGCCATATTTGCCTAATACCGTCTTCCAATAAGCTGCGTGTCTGCTCTGTTGCCTTATGACCTGTGTTGCCTAACGCTATGTGTATGTGCAGCGTTCTGTTAAGTGAATGATTGTTTGTTGTGCCTTCAATTGCAGCTATGAAGAGTGGTAAGTATTTCTCGTTTCTCTTATATCCATTGCCTGTCAGTAATCTATTCAGCTTGTTTCTTAAAATTCTTAGGTTTGCCTGTAATTGATATTGCCTCTGTTCCATTGTTCTTTGTGTAGTGCCGTAAGTGTGTAGCGTTGTTTGAAGCGTGATTGCATAGTCGCAATGTGAAGAAAATTTATTTAGATAGTCAGTTTGAGCCTCTGCGTATGCTGCTGTATTCAAATAGTGTTGTTGTGTTCGCATACATCTATTTAGCCTTTGAACATAGAAAGTGAAATATTTTATCCATCTACGTTCAAACACTGAATATCTGCCACTTTTGGTTGTTCGTTTGTTTTGAGTGAACGTAAAGTTGTTTGTGTTGCACGACAACACCTCAAAACGAAAGGAAACCGAAATGGCATTATCTCAACTCAAATTCAGCACTATTAAGAAGCCTACGATGATTACGCCTGCTGTACACCGCAGGTTCAAACTTGTTAAGCGTGTAGACGAGCAGATTGGATCGGCTACTGCCCAATCAGAAGGCACGACTTACGCTGCAACTAAGCAGCGCACCGTTATTGATAGCGAAACTGGTCTTCGCCGTATCGTTGACGTACCCAAGTCCGTTAAGGCTTGGTACTTTACTGCAGAGACAGGTAAGGTCTATCTCAACATTAAGTACGGTAGTCGCGTTATTGAGATTTCAAAGGGCAAGCCAACGATTGAAGTTGGTAGCAGTAAAGAGCTTGTTGCTACCCTTAAAATTATCCGTCAAGCCATTTTGGATGGCGAGCTGGATACACAGATTGACGCTGCAAGTGGAGATTTGCGTAAAGGTTTTAAGCAGGGTTAAATACTTGCAAATATGAGGGAAGTGCAGTGAGGATAGCGGAATTAGTCAACTTGGCAGCGGATACGCAACGAATTAAGGCGCAACAAGCTGCTGCCAAACAAGCGTCTAAAAACGCTCGCCGCTCTGCACTTCAACTCAAGCTACGCAAAACCCAACAACAGATTGCTGATTTAAGTAAGCCATAAACCCGTCAAATGGTTCAAATTACGGGGTTTTTGGCATTCATTGTTGCTTATTTTTTCTCGTGTTGTACACACGAGAGGCATAGCATAAATGGTTACTTCTTTTGCTTAGCCTTCTTGTTGCTCTTGTAGGTTTCGTCTATCTCGCCAGCGGCCTCAAGCAGCTTTCGCGTTTCTTCACCGCGCAGTTGCTTTTTCGCTTGCACTACTTTCAAGTGGCTGTAGTGTTTTTCAATCATTTGCACACTTGTGCCCATTTGCTTTGCCAACGTATGGATTGGCACGCCGTCGTGTGTAAGCATCATAGTTGCGTACGTGTGCCGTAAGCTGTAAAAAACTCGCTCTTGCCCAGTTACAGGGTCTTCCAACAAATTATGTTGCCGCAAATAGGTTTCAAACATTTTTTGATAGCTTGTCGGCTCTTCACCTGTACGTGTTCTAAAAATGTAGTCTTTGTTTGTTGGCTTTGTTAATGTTTTGAATGGGTCTGATAGCGTGTCGCTTGTGTTGTAGTTTCGTCGCGCTATGCGTTCCAAAGCTTTTACCGTTGCTGTCATTGCAACTATCGTGCGTGTTCCCGTTTTTCCACTGACAACAAGCTCTAAAGCTCTGTTAGCCTTAAGCTCAATTGCAGGAACAGGCTCGTCAATGCCTTCAGCTTCATTCTGCTCAAGCTTTCCTGTATCTATAAATTCTGGCGTCATTTCAAATTTAATTTGTCGCCATTGCAAATTCATTAGCTCTTTACCTGGTCTTGCTCCAGTATCTACCAGCACATCAACATAGTCTCGCAATAACTCACGCAACTCCTTACTCTTTTCTGTCTTCGCTTCTGCAATCCATCCTTCAAAATTAGCACGAAGCGCACGTATCTCGTGTACATCAAACGCTGCACGTCGCTGACTCTTTTTTCCAGTCGCCTCAAGCTTAGGACGATTCGCTTCTGTTAGAAATCCACGAATAACCGCTTCGTCAAATACACGATTGAGTGCTGCATTGTGCGTAAGCATTGTACTTTGTGATGGAGATTTTTCCATCATTTCAGCACGTTTCTTATCCAGTTCTTCTAAAGCATCGTAGTCTATGCTTGTTATGCTTCGTTTGCCTAGAATTGGAATAAGATATTCTTCAATTACTCGCTTGTAATCGCTGTACGATACCTTTCCTTTACCCTTAGCTGCCTCAGTCGTTAGTCTTTCAAGTGCTAACTTAGCTACGTCTTTAAACTTGCGTGTGACTACTGGTAAGTTTTCACTCTTACGTATTTCGGCTTTCATACGTATTTCGTGAGCTTTCTTTTTAGCTTTGGCTAAGTCACGCTCCTTTGTTGTTTCCCTTAACCATTGCTCGTCTATCTTGTATCTGCATTGCCAAATTGCACTACGCTCTCGTCTATACAAGATAAGCTCGCGCTCAATAAGCGTGTGTGTTGATTCTTTTTGTTCTGGCATAAGACTGCTCGACTTAACAGAATTACGAACAAAAAAAGAGCTGCCCGTAAGCAGCTCTTTTTCTTAATGGTGGGCCCAACAGGACTTGAACCTGTGACCAATCGATTATGAGTCGACTGCTCTGACCAACTGAGCTATGGGCCCTTAAGCTAATCAATTTGAAAATACCACGTTACCGTTTTTATCCACTACACGTACGATAAAAGCGCCAGCACTCTTTTTACGCATTGCTGCGTTTAGTGCATCACTTTCACTACCGTAGCTGCCTATGCCTGCCCAACTCTCATAAGCATTTCTTGCTTTGTATTGTGCTTTATACATAGCACCACACCCCTTCCATTCGCTTGCGCCTAACCACCCTCACAAAATTTGCACTGATTGGGCACAAAAGTGTGTAAGCGGTGTGCAAGCAGTTTTTTTGGTTGAAAAATCGCTGCGAGCCGCTATTTTACTGGGTTTTAGAACTTTGGACAATCCGGTTGAATGGATTATGAGTCCTCTGCTCTAACCAACTGAGCTAACGCCCCAACCTGATTACGATTGTACGGGGCTACTTGTGGTAGCTCAGCGCGTTGCTGACCAGTCGCGAGGTGATGTCCACAATCTGGATCATGCGGTCATAGGCCATGCGGGTGGGGCCGATCACGCCCAGGGTGCCGACCACCTGGCCGTCCACCTCGTAGGGCGCGCTCACCACCGACAGCTCTTCAAACGGCACCACCTGGCTCTCGCCGCCGATGTAGATGCGCACGCCCTCGGCGCGGCCGGCCACGTCGAGCAGGCGCATCAGCTGGGTTTTTTGCTCAAACAGGTCAAAGGCGCGGCGCAGGTGGCCCATGTCGTGCGAAAAGTCCGACACGGCCAGCAGGTTGCGCTCGCCCGAGATCACCACATCGCCCTCGGTTTCAGAGATAGCCTCAGAGCTAACCGCCACCGCCGCCTGCATCAGGCTGGCGATTTCAGAGCGCAGGCTTTCCACCTCGTGCTGCAGGCGCTCGCGCACCTGCTCCAGCGCCAGCCCCACATAGTGGCTGTTCAGGAAATTGGCGGCCTCCACCAGCTGCGCCTGCGAGTAGTCCACCTCGGTAAAGATGACGCGGTTTTGTACATCGCCCTCGGGCGAGACAATGATCACCAGCAATCGGCGTTCGGACAGGCGCAAAAACTCGATATGGCGAAACACCGACGAACGGCGCGGCGCAATCACCACACCCACAAAGTGCGACAGGCTCGACAACAGGTGGGCGGCGTTGGAGATCACCTTTTGCGGCTGGTCAGGCGCCAGGCTGTGCGCTCCAAACTGGCTCGGCTGCACGGTGAGCATGGTGTCCACGAACAGGCGGTAGCCGCGCGCGGTGGGGATTCGCCCGGCAGAGGTATGGGGGCTGACGATCAGGCCCAGCTCTTCCAGGTCAGACATGACGTTGCGGATGGTGGCGGGCGACAGCTCCAGCCCCGAGGCTTTGGACAGCGTGCGCGAGCCCACGGGTTGCCCGTCGGCAATATAGCGCTCGACCAGCGCTTTCAACAACAACTTGGCCCGCTCATCCAGCATTGGATCATTTTAGTGATGTAATTTGCGTATGAAGTCCTTATTCCGCCATGTGGCGCTGATTGGCAAGTACTTGACCGTGGCCTCGGGCGCATCTGGCGCTTCATCGCGCCAGGCCATGGAGGACATTGCGAATTTTTTACATGCGCAGGGCTG
>Ga0247833_1002292_pt1 | contig 28278 bp, 24 predicted proteins | sample LaCruzMarch2015__7_FD_187117 | JGI IMG/M metagenome (GOLD analysis project Ga0247833, IMG submission 187117) | Freshwater microbial communities from meromictic Lake La Cruz, Castile-La Mancha, Spain - LaCruzMarch2015_8m | ecosystem: Environmental > Aquatic > Freshwater > Lake | place: Spain... | reverse complement strand
GTGTGCGGATCGATGTGAGCACGCTAGGGCTCTCGCGAACCTACGATCGGCCGCCGTGACCCCAGCGATCGTCGAGCTCGAGCGCGCCGGTGCGGTCTTCGTCGTGCACCAGTTCGATCACGATCCCGCCGAGCGCCGCTACGGCCTTGCCGCGGCCGAGCAGCTCGGCGTCGACCCGGACCGGGTCTTCAAGACCCTGCTCGCCGAGGTCACCTCGAGCACGGGCGTCACGAGCACCGTGGTGGGCATCGTGCCCGTCAGCGCGCAGCTCCGGCTCAAGGAGCTCGCCGCCGCAGTGGGTGGGAAGCGCGCCGAGATGGCCGACCCCGCAGCGGCCGAGCGGATGACCGGCTACGTGGTCGGGGGCATCAGCCCGTTCGGTCAGAAGAAGCGCCTCCGGACGGTCATCGACGAGACGTGCGAGCTGTCGGACACGATCTTCGTCAGCGGCGGTCGCCGCGGCCTCGACCTCGAGATCGCTCCGGCCGTACTCGTCGCGCAGCTCGACGCCGTCGTCGCAGCGATCGCCGCCTGGTGACGCCCACGGCGCCGTGCGCTGCCGGGTGAACCGGTCAGCTGCGCACCGTGCGTCGCATCGCGTCGATGCGGGCGACGCGTGTGCGGGCCGGCGGGTGTGTGGCGGCGAGCCGTTCTCGCCACGTGCGCGGCCGTTCGCCGCTGCCCATCGCCAGGGTGCGACGCAGTGCGTTCGACAGCTCGGAGCCGAACCCGAGATCGACCGCTCGCTCGTCGGCCTGGAACTCGGAGGACCGCCCCGACACATTGCCGACGGCGTTCGCGAGCAGCAGCCCGCTGAGGAACACCCATGACACGCCGGTGAGGAACGCGCTGATGAGCCGTCCCACCGCAGTGAGGGCCGAGGAGTGGCTGGCGTAGCTGCTGGTCGCCGCTGTTGCGACGCTCTGGAGGAAGAAGCCGATGCGGGCGAGGACGAGCACGGGCACGCTGAGCCACTGGGCCACCGTGAGGGCGAAGGTGTGGAAGCCGAGGTGATGGCTGAGCTCGTGTGCGAGCACCCCGGCCAGCTCGTCACGTGGCAGCGTCTCGACGGCCAACGTGGTGACGACCACGAGGTGGCCGCCGCACGCGAAGGCGTTGAGCTCGTCGGCCGGCAGCACCACCAGCACGTACCGGCGGTCGGGCAGGTGCGCCGCCTGCAGCACCGATCGCCATGCGGTGTCGAGCCGCACGCGCTCGTCGCGGGTGGGGCGTCGTGCCCCGAGCAGGCGCACGAGCACCGCGACCTGCACGGGCTTCACGAACAGCAGCACGGCGCCGGCCAGGTAGCCCACGACGAAGGTGCCGAAGGGGAGGTCGGAGACGAGGTGGAGCGGCCACCAGAACACGGCGAGCGCCGCGATGCTGATCGGGAGAAGCATCACCGCCGGCACGAGCGCGCCGATCGCGGACCGCTCGATCCGCCGTTCGCCCGCATCCATCGCATCACGATAGGAGAACAGCGCACCCCTGCCGTCCGAGCGGGCACGGACGGTGATGCTCGGACACGCTCCGTGCCGGTAGCAGGCCGGTACCGGGTCGGTCGCGGGGCTGGTCATCCATGCATCGAGGAGGCGTCATCACTAGCCTTTCCGGGCACGGTGCCGTTCGGCGGCGGCGACGACGACGACGGAAGGAGCAGTTCACGTGGCGATTCGTACGACGCCCGACGTCGAAGGCTCCAGCGTGGTCAGGACCGTGCGGGAACTGCTCGACAACGCACGCGCCTGCGAGAACACCGATGTCCATGCTGCTCGGGCAATGGCCCAGCAGGCCCGGGTGCTGGCCCGCACCCTCGACGACGCCCGTGGCGAGGCCGAGGCCCTCTACCGACTGGCCTCGATCGCCTACACGGCGGGCCAGTCGAACGACGCGTTCGCGATTGCCCTCGATGCCCGCGAGCTGGCCCGAAATGCCGGCGCGCCCGTCCTCGAGGTCTGGACGCTGAACCTCGTCGGCCTCGTCCAGTACGACGCCGGCAACTTCGCCGAAGCGCTCGAGAGTGCGCTTGCCGCGCTCGACCTCTACCGCCTCACGGGCGAGCGCGTCGACGAAGGAAACCTCCTCAACACCATTGCGATCATCCACCACTCGCTCGGCGACACCGATCGCGCCCTGGTCACGTACGAGGCGTCGCTCGCTGCGAACAGGGGCCTCGACCGTGCCGCCTACGACGTGCTGGCGCTGCTGAACATGGCCGAGGTTCGTGCTCGCCGGAACGAGTACCTGCTCGCGATCAGCCTGGGCGAGCAGGCCCTCGAGCTCAGCCGTGACCACTCGCCGGAGTACGTGCCGGCCGTGCTCGCCCGCCTTGGCGCCGCGTACTGCGGCGTGCAGGCACTCGATCAGGCCGACCGATGCCTCGACGAGGCCGATGCCCTCCTCGCCGAGCTCTCCGACGGCTCGTCCACGAAGGTCACAGCGTTCTCGTTGGCCATGGCCCGCGGGGGCGTGTCCGTCGCCCGCGGCGAGCTCGAACCGGCCATCGACCACTACCGTGCCGCCCTCGACATCGCCCAGGAATCGGGTGTGCTCGAGAGCGAGCTCGCCGCACACACCGAGTTGGCCACGGTGCTCAAGCAACTCGGCCGTTTCGAGGAAGCGCTCCACCACCAGGAGGAGCGTTTCGGTAAGCACGAGGCGATCTTCGCCCGGGGCACCGACCTGCGCATCAAGACCCTGCAGATCGCCCACGACACCGAGGCGGCGCGCCAGCAGGCCGAGATCTTGCGCCTACGCACCGGCGAGCTCGAGGCAATGGTCCGAGGCCGCACCAATGACCTCGAGGAGTACCAGCTCGAAGCGTTCCAGCGCCTCGCCGTCCTCGCCGAGTTCCGCGATACCGACACCGGTGAGCACCCCATCCGCGTCGGCGACATGTCGGGCGCCCTCGCCCGCGAGCTCGGCGAGCCGGATGAGTGGGCGAACCGGCTGAGCCTCGCGGGCCGCCTGCACGACATCGGCAAGGTCGCCGTGCCCGACACCATTCTGTTGAAGCCCGGGCCGCTCACCGCCGAGGAGTTCGACGTGATGAAGACCCACACCGTCATCGGCGCCGAGATCCTGTCGGGCAGCTTCTCGCCGCTCATCCAGCTCGCCGCCGAGGTCGCGCTCAACCATCACGAGCGCTGGGACGGCACCGGCTACCCGAACGGCCTCGAAGGCGCCGGGATCCCCATCAGCGGCCGCATCGTCTCGGTCGCCGATGTGTTCGACGCGCTCATCAGCGCCCGTACCTACAAGCGTGCATGGAGCACGCTCGAGGCGGCGCAGTACATCGTCGACGGCCGCGGCGCCCACTTCGAACCCCGCATCGTCGACGCGTTCGTCCGCATCGCCATCCGCATGCACCCCGAACTCGACGGCCAGCTCCGCCTCGGCTGACGCCAGCCCCGTTCAGCCGGCCCCGTTCAGCCGGCGCCGGTGAGGGCGCGCATCACCCAGTCGCCCACGAACGTGGCGAGCTCGTCGACATCGAGGTCGAGTGATCCGCTGCGGAGCGCGTGGCTGAACGACGACACGGCGCCGAGCACGCCCGTGGCGAACAGGCGCGGATCTCCGTCGGGCACGAGGTCGAGCGCCTGCGCCTCGCGGACGAGGCGGATGACGTCGTTCGCGTACACGTCGCTGCCGTCGCGCAGCACCGAGGCCACCTCGTCGTCGGCTCGTTCGACGTCGAGCAGCGCGAAGTACGACCGGTGCTCGGCCATGAACACGACGCTCGCCTCGGTGCCCTGGCGGATGCGTACGAGCGGGTCGGCGGACGGGTCCATCGCGGCGGCCTGAGCTCGACGGAGCTTGGTGCGCATCGAGCGGACGAGCTCGGCGAACAGGCTCTCCTTGGTGGGGAAGTACCAGTACATCAGGCCCTTGGCGACGCCGGCAGCGGCACAGATGTCGGCGATACGGGTACTCGAGTACCCCTTCGTCGAGAACAGCGCTGCCGCGGCCTCGAGGAGCTGCTGCTTTCGCTCGAGACCCTGTTCCGTATGGCTGCGCGGTTCGACCGGGCTGCGCAGTTCGGGTTGGCTGAGCAGTTCGGCATGGCTGTGCCCGACCTCGCCAGCGTCCATCACGCCCCCAGTCGACCATTGTCTTGACCGCCCGGTCAAGGCGAGTGGCGGTGCCTACACTCGCCGCCATGGTCGCGTCACGCTCCGAGCGAATCGAGACCCACACCCGCAACCCCAAATGGAAGAACGCGCCGGTCCGGATCGAGATGCTCGAGTGCATCAACTGCGACGCCTGCCTCCGACACTGTCCGCCCCAGTTCGGTGCGATCTTCAACCACGGGGCCGACGTCGTCATCATCCCCGAACTGTGCAGCGGCTGCGACAAGTGCCTGCCGGCGTGCCCGGTGAACTGCATCTACCCGTTCCCCGACTGGGAGTCGACGGGCGTCCCCGCCGAGTGGTGGGACGAGCCCCTCGGCGACAACGACCCGTACATCTGACCCGCCGCGCCCACGGCGCAGCAACACGGCGCGGCAATACTGCGTGGATGACCGTCGAACTGATCCCCGGGGCCGAGCCCTGGTCACACGCCGCCGACGCCGCAGGTGCTGCCGGTGTCCTCGTCATCCACGGCTTCACCGGCAACCCGTCGTCGATGCGAGGCATGGCCGAGGCGTTCGCTGCTGCCGGCTTCCATGTCGAGATGCCGCGCCTGCCCGGCCACGGCACGACGATCGACGACATGCTCACCACCTCGTGGGCCGACTGGATCGGTGAGGCCGAGGCCGCCTACGTCCGGCTGGCCGAACGGTCGTCGAAGGTGGTCGTGGCCGGCCTCAGCATGGGAGGCGCGCTCACCCTGCACCTCGGCGCCGCGCACCCCGAGGTGGCGGCCCTGGTGTGCGTCAACCCCGCCACCCAGCCGCAGCCGCCGGAGGTCATCGCGATGCTGCAGGGCATGATCGACGGAGGCACCACCGTGATGCCCGGCATCGGCAGCGACATCGCCGACCCCGATGTGCACGAGTCCGCCTACGAGGGTGCACCGCTGCCGCAGCTGCTGTCGCTCGTGAACGACGGGCTCGAGCCGCTGGCCGCGCTGCTGCCCGCCATCGGCATGCCGCTGCTGCTCATCAACTCGCTGAACGACCATGTCGTCGACCCGGCGCAGGCCGAGTTCCTCGCTGTCACCTACGGCGGGCCGGTCGAGCGGGTGACGCTCGAGCGCAGCTTCCACGTGGCGACCCAGGACTACGAGAAGGACATCGTGTTCGAGCGGTCGGTCGAGTTCGCCCATCGGGTCACCCAGGCGTGAGCCTGCTCGCCAGCATCCCCAGCCCCTCGAGCGGCACGATCGACATCGGGCCGCTGTCGATCCATGCCTACGGCCTCATGATCGCCCTCGGCGTGGTGGCAGCGGTATGGCTCACCGGCCGCCGCCTCGAGGCGCGTGGCGCAGGCACACGCGACGACGTCAGCAGCATGGCCGTGTGGGCGGTCGCCGCCGGTGTGATCGGTTCGCGCCTTTATCACGTCGCCACCGAGTGGAGCTCGTTCCAGGATCGCCCGCTCGACGCGCTGAAGATCTGGAAGGGTGGCCTCGGGATCCCGGGTGGGCTACTCGCCGGCATCGTCGTCGGCATCTGGGCGACGAAGCGCCGTGGTGTCGACTGGCGCATCATGGCGACGTGTGCGGCGCCGGCCATCCCGCTCGCGCAGTCGATCGGCCGATGGGGCAACTGGTTCAACCAGGAGCTGTACGGCAAGGCCACCACGCTGCCGTGGGGCCTCGAGATCAGCCCCGGGCGCGTCGCCGCAGCGGGCTATCCGCCGGGGACCCTGTTCCACCCGACGTTCCTGTACGAATCGCTGTGGAACCTCGCGCTCTGCGGCTTCCTGCTGCTGCTCGACAAGCGCCGCCCGATGCGTGCACCGCGCCTGATGGGCGTGTACCTGCTCGGCTACGGGATCGGCCGGTTCTGGGTCGAAGCGCTTCGCATCGACGCCACCAGTCATGTCGGCGGCCTGCGTTGGAACCAGTGGGTCGCGCTCGTCGTCATCGTCGGTTCGGTCGTGTACCTCGTCGTCAGCGGCCGCAGCGATCGCGGGGCGTCCGAGTCGATCGTGCCCGAGTCGGGACCGCTGGGTGAGGGCGAGTACCTTCCGACGGATGAGCCAGTCGACGAGCGCTGAGACCCCGGACACCACGAGCACCGCGAGCATCGCGGACACGGTCCTCTACGAGCGCCGCGATCCCGGCATCGCGATCCTCACGCTGAACCGACCCGAGCGCCTCAACGCGTGGAACGGTGACCTCGCCACCCGCTACTTCGAGTTGCTCGACCAGGCGGCCGCAGACCCCGAGGTGAAGGTCATCGTCGTCACCGGCGCCGGTCGCGGCTTCTGCGCCGGCGCCGACATGGACACCCTGCAGGGCATCGGCGCCACCGCCGGCAGCGGCGGTGCCGAGAGTGCAGCCGGCGGACGTCCGCAGCACTACACGACCACGGTGCCCAAGCCGGTCATCGCCGCCGTGAACGGCGCGTGCGCCGGCATCGGCATGGTCCAGGCGCTGATGTGCGACATCCGCTTCGCGGCGGCAGGTGCGAAGTTCACGACGGCGTTCGCTCGCCGTGGCCTGATCGCCGAGTACGGCATGTCGTGGATCCTGCCCCGGCTCATCGGCACGTCGCGCTCGCTCGATCTGCTGTTCTCGGGCCGTGTCATCCTGGCCGAGGAAGCTGCCGAGATGGGCCTCGTCAACGAGGTCGTGGCTCCCGAGCACCTGCTCGACCGTGCGCTCGAGTACGCCGCCGAGCTCGCCGTGAACTCGTCGCCGACCTCGATGAGCATCATGAAGCAGCAGGTCTACGCCGATCAGCTCCGGGGCGTGGCCGACGCCAGCAATGATGCGATCGAGCTCATGAAGGCCTCGCTGCGTCGCCCCGACTTCAAAGAGGGCGTGGCGAGCTTCCTCCAGAAGCGCCCGCCGCAGTTCCAGCCCCTCAGCTGACACCGGTCAGCCGCCACCGGTCAGCCAAGGGCGCGCAGCTGCTCGGCGATCACCTCGGGGATCACGGGGTTGAAGTACTCGTTGCAGGCCACCTCGGCCGCGGCGATGAAGCGCTGCGTGCCGGCGCTGCGCCACGGCGACACGATCTCGACGTGGAACCACGCCCCCGGCCACGTGCCGCCACCGGTCGGTCGCTGGTTGAGCCACATCATGTACGGCAGCGGCCGGTCGTAGAGGCGGTCGAGCCGTGCCAGTACGTCGACGAGCGTGGCGGCGAGGTCGTCGCGCCCCCGCTCGTCGAGGGCGAGCAGATCGGGCACCTGCACCTCGGGTGCGAGTGTGACGGCGATCGGGAACGTGGACGCGTCCGGGACGAACGCTCGCCACGAGCCGTGCTGGGCCACCGCCCGCTCGGGGGCCGTGTCGGGTTCCCAGCCGGCCTCGAACAGGCGGCGCGGCCGATCGGGCACGTGGTCGTACGCGTAGATCTGGCCGTGCGGGTGGGCGATCGTGGCGCCCACCTCACCCCCGCGGTTCTCGAACTCGAGGACGAAGTCGACGTCGGGGCGCGCCCCCAGCTCGGCGAAGCGATCGGCCCACAGGTCGATCACCTTGCGGGCGCCGGTGACGCCGAGCGACCAGAACGTCGCGTCGTGCTCGCTCGTGTAGAGCACGACCTCGCACCGGTCGTCGGGCATCGCCGGCCAACGGTTCTTGAACCACCGGACGTCGTAGGGCTCGGGGGCTTCGAGACCTCCGGGGCAGAACGGGCAGCCGGTCGACGGCAGGTTGGGGCGAGCCTGACGGGTACCCACCACGTGCACGACCGTGCCGAGGTGGGGATCGGTGCGGACATCGTCGTCCAACGGCTCGGAGGCCGGGATGAGACCGGCAGCGGGGAAGGCTTCGGGAGGCGTGGTCATGGGGACACCGGGCCTGCAGTCTCTCACCCGAGCACGCCTCGACCGCGGCTGGCTGGCTTCCTCGCCCCGGCCGTGCCGGTCGAGCGGGGCGTCGCTGCGCCTCGTCGTCTACCTTCGCTCCGGAAGCGGCACATCGGTGGCCTGACGCTGGGCGACGACAAGGGGTAGCCATGATCCATCTGCGCGGTCGCACGGCCGACGTGGTGCTCGACGAGTCCGGTGGCACGCCGGTGATCGTCCACTGGGGTGCGCCCCTGGGTGACATCGACCCGGCCTCGATCGTCACGGCGCTCGACCGTGCCGTCACCCACGGCATGCTCGACGTCGTCGCGCCGGTGTCGGTGGTGCCCGAGCACGGCAGTGGCTTTCAGGGGCGACCCGGCCTGGCGGGTCACCGGCGCGGCGGTACGGCGTGGTCGGCGCGGTTCGCCGCAGCGGGTGTCGAAACCATCGATCACGGCGTCGTCGTCACGTCGGTCGATGCGGTCGCCGGCTTGCGGCTCGTCACTCGCGTCGAGCTCGATCACGCGCTCGTGGTGCAGTGCACCCTCGTCAACGAGCACGACACCCGGTACCTGCTCGATGCCCTCACGCCCACGCTGCCGCTGCCGGTGCACGCGAGCGAGTTGCTCACCTTCACCGGCCGGTGGACCCGCGAGATGCACCCGGTCCGGGCCGCCTGGGGCACGGGTGCCGTGGTCGTCGAGAACCGGCGGGGCCGCACCTCGCACGAGCACGTGCCGCTCGCCTTCGCCGGCGAGACGGGATTCGGCGAGTGGCGGGGCGAGGTCTGGGGCGCGCACCTGGCCTGGAGCGGTAACCATCAGTTCCTCGCCGAGGTGCTGCCCGACGGCCGGCGCTACCTGCAGGCGGGCGAACTGCTCCAGCCCGGCGAGATCTCGCTCGACCCCGGCGAGTCGTACACGTCGCCCGAGCTGATCGGCGTCTACTCGGTCGGTGGGCTGACCCCTGCGTCGTGGGGCTTCCACCGCCTCGTCCGGTCGCGGCCCGGGCATCCTGCCACCCCTCGTCCGGTGCTGCTGAACACGTGGGAGGCCGTGTACTTCCAGCACGACACCGCCCGGCTGCAGGACCTCGCGACGGCCGCCGCGGCGCTCGGCATCGAGCGGTTCGTGCTCGACGATGGCTGGTTCGGCTCGCGCCGCGACGACCGTCACGGGCTCGGCGACTGGACGGTGTCACACGATGTGTACCCGGACGGGTTGGCCCCGTTGATCGATCACGTCCGATCGCTCGGCATGGAGTTCGGCATCTGGGTCGAGCCCGAGATGGTCAACCCCGACAGCGATCTCTACCGGGCGCACCCCGACTGGGCGCTCACCACACCCGGCTACGACCCGGTGATGGGGCGCCACCAACTCGTGCTCGACCTCGGGCGGCCCGAGGCGTTCGAGCACGTGCTCGGTCAGCTCGACGCGCTGCTCCGCGACCACGACGTCGCCTACGTCAAGTGGGACATGAACCGCGATCACGTGCAGGCCAGCGGCGCCGACGGGGCCGCCGGCACGCACGTCCAGACCCTCGCCGTCCACCGGCTGCTCGACGAGCTGCGCCGGCGCCACCCCTCGGTCGAGATCGAGAGCTGCGCCAGCGGCGGCGGCCGCATCGACCTCGAGATCTTGCGGCGTACCCAGCGGGTGTGGACGAGCGACTGCAACGATCCGCTCGAACGCCAGACCATCCAACGCGGTGCCTCGATGCTCGTCCCGCCGGAGGTGATGGGGGCCCATATCGGCCCGCCTCAATCACACACCACCGCCCGAACGCACAGCCTGTCGTTCCGGGCGATCACGGCGCTGTTCGGGCACCTCGGCATCGAGTGGAACGTGCTGTCGCTCACCGACGGCGAGCGGGGTCGCCTCGCCCACTTCATCGCGCTGCACCAGCGCTTCCGCCCGCTGCTGCACGGCGGCGACGTCGTCCGCTTCGACCCGGAGCTCAACGGCCCCGATCCTTCGTCCCACGCGCACGGCGTCTACGCCGCCGATCGCACGGAGGCGCTCGTGGCGATCGTCCAACTGCGCACGGGCATGAGCCTCACCCCGCCCGTGCTGCGCCTGCCAGACCTGCTGCCCGACGTGCGCTACCAGGTCGAGCTCGTCGAGCTGCCTTCGGGCGGGCGCGGGCCGGCGAGGCGCCAGCCCGCATGGGTGCACGACGGCATCACGCTCACCGGCCGCCAGCTTGCCGTTCACGGGATCCAGCCTCCTGCGATGCACCCCGAGGCGGCAGCACTCGTGCATCTCAGCGCCGTCACCACCCTCGCGAACGGGTCCACCTAGAGTCGCGTCCGAGCTCCCACCACGAGCTCGACCGGAGGGGGAGGGACAGTGCGGCGACGGGCATGGGCGTGGCTGCTCGTCGTCCCTGCCGTGATGTTCGTCCTCGTCGCAGTCACGGCGCCGTTCCCGGCGTTCCACCAGCATCTGTACATGTCGGGCACGTCGCAGCGGTTCGCCGCCACGGTCGTTCGCGCTGGTCGATCGAACGCTCGCGCCGCCCTGTGGCTCGACAACGTGTTCGCGCTCTCGTGGTTGCTCGTCGTCCCACGTTGCCTTCGGGCCGGCCTCGATCGGTGGGCGCCGGAGCGTCGACGGCTCGTCCCGCTGTGGCGGGCAGCGCCGCGGGCCGCCCTGTTGGCCGGGTGCGTCGACCTGTTCGAGAACGCCCTCGCCCTCTCGCAGGTCGGCAAGAGTCGACCGTCGACCGGTTTCGCCCTCGCCGTAGCGTCGCTCACCTGGACGAAGTGGATGCTCTACGCCGTCGCTCTTGCGGGCTTGATGGTCCTGGTCATCGGCCCGCTGGTGGCGCCGGTCGTGCGTCCGACGATGCGTCGCCTCTTCGCCGGCCTCGACCGCGACCGCGCACTGGTCGGCACCGACGATCACACGGACGCAGCCGACACAGCCGACACAGCCGGCACGGGCGGGGCGGTCGGTTCGCCCCGGTCGCCACGCGTCGGGGTGGCTGTGTCGGCCGACCGCGTGCCGCTCGGCTCGGCGGTCGTCCTGGGGACGTTGCGCCGGCTCGATGAGCCGCGGGTCGATGGCCCATCGCTGTTCGTGCGGGCGGATTCACTCGTCGCCGCAGCCGGCGCTGCTCCGGTGGCAGGTGGGTGGCGGGCGGCAGCGTCCGCCCGTGCCGCCGAGCATCGTGAGGTTCGTCGCGACGGGTCGTTCGACGCGGGTGCAGCGTGGGCCGATCACGTCGGGGCCTCGCTGGCCCGGTTGGCGCGTGGCCCGCTCGCACCGTTCGGTGGTGCCGGGGCGGTCGTCGCCCGGTGCGTCATCGCAGCACTCACGGCGACGGCGGGGGCGTACGCGGTCGGTGCGGCGCTGGGCGGAGCGATCCGGACGCGCGCGATCCACTCGACGTTCCCGTACACCGATCGCACCGCCGACACGATCATGGGGCTTCGCGAGTTGCTGCCCCTGCGGCTCGTGCTGCCGGGCCTGGCGTTGATCGTCGTCGGTGCGCTGCTGCGCGCCGCCTCGCGTCGCCGCCCCTACCTCGCGCAGTACGCGTCGGCCGCGGTCGTGGGTGGCCTCCTGCTGGTCGTGCTGCTGCTGGTGGTCCCCATCGTCGGTCGGTACGGCCGATGGGGCATCGACGGTACTGGGGCATCGTGGCCGCTCCCGGGAGTCGACGCACGCCTGCCGGCGATCGTGCCGGCGCTGCTGTGGCTGGGCGCGGTGGCGGTCGTTCCGCCGCACCGCCTGTGGTTGTTCGACCGGACGCGGCGGACGATGGCGGCGGCGTTCCTGCCCGGCGGTGATCGGGCCTGGACCGCGCTGCGGCCGGTGGCCGGCCCGAACGTCATGATCGTCGGCGCGGTCGGATCGTCGGCGTCGGTGGTCATGTCGGACGACGGGATCACGGCTCGCACCAGTCCGGCCGATCCCGGTGTGCGTGTCGCTGCGGCCACGGTGCCGGCGGGCTCGTGGTGGGATGGCTTCCCCACTCGATGGACCGTCGGCCACTCGATGGCGCTGATCGGTCGGTCGAACGGTGCATGGCTGCCGAACCCGCGGGCCATCCAGTGGTTCGCCGATCCGGTCACCTCGCCGCGGGTCGATCCGGTCCTCGCCCTCGGACGGCTGTTGGGCCGTCGTCGCCCCGAGCGCGACTCGTTCGTCCATGTCAGCGGCGGCGACGGCGCCGGTGTGCTGGCGCTGTTCGAGCTGCTCCGCAGCCGCCCCGACGTCGCCTTCAGCACGGGCACGGGCACGGGCGACGCCCGCTCCTTTCTGACCGGGGTTGCGCCGCTGCTCGCCGACATCGGCATCACCCTGACCATCGATGTCGAGGTCGATGCCGATGCCGATGCCGATGCCGGTGCCCAGGGCCAGAGCGGCACGAACCCGGCCTTGGGCACGACGGCTGGCACGACCGCCCCGGTGTCGGACGTCGCCACGGCCACGGTCCGGTACGACGACGGCACCAGCGGGCTGTTGATCCACGGCATCGTGACCCTCGACGGTGGGTCGGCCCGCGATCGCAGCGCCGAGCCCATTGACGACCCTGTTGCCCGTCATGTCGAGGCGGGCTACGCCCTCGCCGGCCGAATGGTCGGGCTCTTCGATCGGCACAAGCCGTAGCATCAATGGCTGTGTCTGACCGGATCACCACAGCCGACGTCGTGAAGGTGGCCACGTTGGCCCGACTCGACCTCACGCCCGACGAGACCGAGCGCCTGACGGCCGAACTCGACGGCATGCTCGAGCACTTCGCCGACATGGATGCCCTCGATCTCACCCACGTGCAGCCGATGACGCAGCCGTACCCGCTGCGGAACGTGTTCCGCGCCGACGTCGTGCAGCCAGGCCTCGACCGCGACGAGGTGCTGGCCGCTGCACCGGTGGCCGAGGACGGCCGCTTCCGTGTGCCGCCGATCATCGGGCTCGACTCGTGAGTGACCTCGCCGCAACCCCGGTGACCGCCGCAGCCATCGCCGCCGGCGTCCGTGACGGGTCGGTGAAGGCCGTCGACGTGATGGAGGCGCACCTCGCTCGCATCGCCCAGCGCGAGGACGAGATCCACGCGTTCAACCTCGTGCTCGCCGACGAGGCCCGGGCGGCAGCAGCCGCCATCGACGCCGCCGTGGCCGCCGGCCGCGATCCGGGCCCCTTGGCCGGCGTGCCCGTGGCGTTGAAGGACAACATGTGCACCCGTGGTGTGCCCACCACGTGCTCGTCGAAGATCCTGGCCGGGTGGAAACCCCCGTACGACGCCACCGTCGTGACGAAGCTCGCTGCGGCCGGTGCGATCGCTGTCGGCAAGACGAACCTCGACGAGTTCGCGATGGGCTCGAGCACCGAGAACAGCGCGTTCGGTCCCACCCGGAACCCGCTCGACATCAGCCGGGTGCCCGGCGGCTCGAGCGGTGGCAGCGCCGCCGCCGTGGCTGCCGGCTTCTCGGCCGTCAGCATCGGCAGCGACACCGGCGGCTCGATCCGTCAGCCCGCCGCCCTCTGCGGTGTGGTGGGCGTGAAGCCCACGTACGGCTACGTCAGCCGGTACGGCCTGATCGCGTTCGCCAGTTCGCTCGATCAGATCGGCCCGTTCACGACCACGGTCCACGACGCGGCGCTGATGCTCGACGTCATCGGCGGTCACGACCCGATGGACTCGACGTCGATCCCCGCTGCCCAGCCGTCGCTCGTCGCCTCGCTCGACCGGGGTGTCGAGGGTCTGCGTGTCGGCCGGATCACCGACCTGCCCGACGGCGCCGACCCCGACGTGCTCGAGCGCCTCGAAGCAGCGTTCGACGCGCTGCGCGAGGCCGGCGCCACCATCGTCGACGTGCAGGTGCCGGCCTTTGCCAACGCCCTGACCGCCTACTACCTGATCGCCCCGGCCGAGGCGAGCAGCAACCTCGCCCGCTTCGACGGCGTGCGGTTCGGCCTGCGGGTCGACGCACCAGACACCAACGCGATGTACAGCGCCACCAGGGCTGCGGGCTTCGGCCCCGAGGTGAAGCGCCGCATCATGCTCGGCACCTATGCGCTGAGCGCGGGCTACTACGACGCCTACTACGGCCGTGCGCTCAAGGTTCGCCGCCTCATCCATGACGAGTTCGCTCGCGCGTACCAGCGTGCCGAGGTGCTGCTGACGCCCACTTCGCCCACGGTCGCCTTCCCGTTCGGGTCGAAGGGCGACAACCCGCTGGCGATGTACCTCTGCGACCTCTACACGATCCCCAGCAACCTCGCCGGCCATCCCGGCATGAGCGTGCCGTTCGGCACCGGTGCCGACGGCCTGCCCGTGGGCATCCAGGTGCTCGCCGGCACCCTCGACGAGCCGACGATGTTCCGCGTCGGCGCCGCTCTCGAACGGGCCGCCGCACACGAAGGGAGCGCACGATGAGCGAGTCGCGACCCGCCGCAGTGCAGCCGACGTACACCACGAGCCACATCGATTTCGTCGAGTTCGAGCAGGGCTACGAGTTGGTCGTCGGCCTCGAGGTCCATGTCGAGCTCGCCACCGCGACGAAGCTGTTCAGCGCCAGCCCGAACCGCTTCGGTGACGAGCCGAACACCAACATCGACCCGGTCACGTTGGGCCTGCCGGGTGCGCTGCCGGTGCTGAACGAGCATGCCGTCGAGCTGGCGATGCGGGTGGGTGCGGCGCTGAACTGCACGATCCAGGCCTGCACCTTCCACCGCAAGAACTACTTCTACCCCGACATGCCGAAGGCGTACCAGATCAGCCAGTACGACCAGCCGCTGAACGTCGACGGCTGGCTCGACCTGCCGGGCGGCTACCGCGTGGGCGTCGAGCGGGCGCACATGGAGGAGGACACCGGCAAGAGCAGCCACGTCGGTGGCGCCAGCGGCCGGATCCACGGCAGTGACTACTCGCTGATCGACTTCAACCGGGCCGGCGTGCCGCTGGTGGAGATCGTGAGCCGGCCCGACATCCGTACCGCCGAGCAGGCCCGCCAGTACGTGACCGAACTGCGCGGCATCCTGGTCGCCATCGGCGCCAGCGACGCGAAGATGGAAGAGGGTTCGATGCGGTGCGACGCCAACGTGAGCGTCCACAGGGCGGGCACCCCGTTCGGCACCCGCTGCGAGATCAAGAACGTGAACAGCGTGCGGTCGCTCGGCCGAGCCATCGAGTACGAGGCGCGCCGCCAGATCGCGATGCTCGAGGTGGGCGAGCGCGTTCGCCAGGAGACCCGTCACTGGGACGAGAACGACGGTCGCACGCACACCCTGCGCACGAAGGAAGATGCCGACGACTACCGCTACTTCCTCGAGCCCGATCTCGTTCCGCTCGAACCGTCGCCCGAGTGGATCGAGCGCGTCCGCGAGTCGCTGCCGATGCTGCCCGGTGCACGCCGCGGCCGACTGGCCGACCTGACGGGCATGCCCGCCGACGGCGAGGCGATCATGGTGGTGGTCGAGCGCGGCCAGGACCAGTACGTCGAGGCCGTGGGTCACCTCGGTGGCGACATCGGCCGTGCCCTGGTGCACGTGAAGGAGGCGTTCGCCGAGCAGGGCCCCGAGCCCACCGTGCCCGCCACCGATCTGGCGCTGTTGACCAAGCTCGAGGTTGCCGGCGCGCTGACCGCCACGCAGGCCAAGGCCGTGCTGGCCGAGATCGTCGCCAACGGCGGGGGCGACGCCGAGGCGATCGCCGCGGCCAAGGGCTTCGAGGCAATGGACACCAGTGCGCTCGAGGCGATGGTCGACCAGGCCATCGCCGCCGACCCCGACGCCTGGGCCAAGTTCTGCGCCGGCGAGGGCAAGGCCATGGGTGCCCTGGTGGGCGCCGTCATGAAGGCGAGCAAGGGCCAGGCCGACGGCAAGGCCGTGACGGCACTGCTGAACGCCAAGAAGGCCTGACACCGCACCAGCTCGCGGCCTTCGCGGAGCACCACGTTGCCATCGGGGGCGTGGGCTGCTTCCCGAAGGGCCGCCCGGCTCAGAGGGCGCCGGACGCCACCAGGTCCATCGCCGAACGGCACGTGCGGTGGAATGCGTCGGCGGCCATGTGCAGGTGCTCGACGGGCGTGTCCTCTTCCTTCGTGTGGCTGAGGCCGTTCGTCGACGACGAGAAGATCATCACCGTCGGCACCTCGCGCGCCATCTCGCTCGCGTCGTGCAGCGCGCCGCTCGGCAACTCGACGTCGTGACCCTCGACCTCGCGCACTGCGGCCCGCGCTGCGTCGAGCAGCGCCGGGTGGAACGGCATCGGCGGGATGCGGAAGATGTGCTCCCACTCGATCGTGCAGCCCTCGGCCGCGGCAGCGGCGGCCGCGGCCTCATGCGCTTCGTCGAACATCGCCTGCAGCGACTCGGCCGAGATGTGGCGCATGTCCATCGCGATGCGGGTCTCGCCGGCCACTGCCGTGACCACCCCGGGCCAGCACTGCGCGTGCCCGACCGTCGTGACGCCGTCGTGGCGCTCGCCGATCTCGGCGATCGCGAGCGCGAAGCGGGCGGCGGCGCGGAAGCTGTCGCGGCGCATCTCCATCGGCATCGTGCCGGCGTGCGCTGCCTGCCCGCGGAACACGAGGCGTTCGCGCTCGATGCCCTTCGTGCCCGTGACCGTGCAGATGCCCTTGCCCATGCGCTCGAGGATCGGGCCCTGCTCGATGTGCACCTCGACGTACGCCTTCACGTCGGCCATGCGGGTGCGGGCACCGTCGAGACGGTCGATGTCGACGCCGTGCTGGGCGAGGATCTCGGGCAGCTTCGCCCCCTCCTTGTCGGCGAGCCCGCGCAGCACCTCGATGTCGAGGGTGCCCACGCAGGCGGCCGAGCCGAACAGGCTGCGGCTGAACCGAGCGCCCTCCTCGTCCGCCCAGTCGACGAGGGCGACGGTGACCGGCGGCGTGCCCTCGGCCGCCAGCGAACGCAACAGCTCGAGGCCGGCCATCACGCCCAGCGAGCCGTCGAGCCACCCGCCCTTCGGGACGCTGTCGAGGTGCGAACCGACGAGCACCGTGTCGGGCCGATCGCCACGCAGCACGGCCCAGAGGTTGCCCGCCTCGTCGGTGTCGACCTCGACCGGCAGGGTGGCCAGCGACTCGCGCAGCAAGGCTCGGGCCTCGACCCACTCCGGCGTCCACGCCAGGCGGCGGCTCCCCTCGGGCCCGCCCGTGCGAGCGGCCAGGTCTCGCAGATCGGCGACGACGCGTGCGGGGGAGAAGGCGGTGCGGGTCTCGGTGCTCATGCCCCGACGATACCCAGCGCCGTTGCACTGGGCAGGCGTGACAGTGTGTGACGATGGCCTTCGAGATCGCGATCCCCGCCGACGAGCAATGGCCTGAGATGATGCGCGCCGATGCCCGCGGCTTCGGCTTCATTCCCTCGGACGACCAGATCAGCGATCGCCGGTCGACGATGGACCTCGAGCGCTTTCGCATCGCCGTCGACGCCGGGCGCATCATCGGTGTCGCCGGGTCGTTCTCGTTCGACGTGACGGTGCCGGGGGGCACGACCGTGCCGATGGGCGGCATCACCTGGGTGTCGGTGTCGGCCACCCACCGCCGTCAGGGTATTCTCACAGCGCTGATCGGCGCATGCCACGCCGACATCGACGAGCGGGGCGAGCCCGTGGCGATGCTGTTCGCCAGCGAAGGCGGCATCTACGAGCGCTTCGGCTACGGCATCGCCACCCACATCCGGGCGATGTCGATCGACCGCCAGGCGGCACGGCTGCGCCCCGACCTCGACGTCGCGGGGGCGGGGCCCGTTCGCTTCCTCGAGCCCGACGAAGCCGACGACCACGAGGCCGCCGTCTGGGAACGCGTCCGCCGCATCCGGGCCGGCGAGGTGAGCCGCAGCGCAGCCTGGGGCGCGAACCGGGCCGCCAACCTCGCGAAGCCCGATGGTGCGTTCAGCGGCGCCTTCCACCTCGCCCACGCCGACGGCCATGCCGTGTACCGCGTGAAGTCCCAGTGGGGTACCGGCGTGCCCGCTCACACCCTCGAGCTCGTCGAGTTGGCAGCGGCCACGCCGGCCGCACACCTGGCGTTGTGGCACGCCATCCTCGGCGTCGACCTCGTGGGCACGATCCTCGCCCACCACCAGCCGTCCGACGAGGCGCTCCCGTACCTCCTCACCAACAGCCGCGCGGTCAGCACCACCATGCTCGCGGACGGGTTGTGGGTGAACGTGCGCGACGTCGCCACCAGCTTCGGGGCCCGCGCCTACGGCACTGCCGACAAGGTGGTCGTCGAGTGCGAGGGCAGGCGCTGGGCGATCGAGTCCGACGGCACCGAGTCGGCGTGCCGGTCGGTGCGCACGCGCCCCGACCTCGTGGTCGACCGGTCGTCGCTCGGCGCCCTGCTGCTGGGCGGGGTGCGCCCGACGCAGCTTGCCGCGGGGCGCCACCTGACTGCGCGCTCGGCCGACGCGCTTCGGCGTGCCGACGCGTTCTTCGTGCTGGGGCCGGCCCCGCACTGCACCACGTTCTTCTGAGCCGGGCTGCTGACGGCCCGCGCTGGTTCCGGCCCGGCCGGGTACCGTCGCCAGGGATGCCCGCCCCGTCCTCGTTCGCGCCGTTCCGTTCGCGCGGCTTCGCGCTCATGTGGGCCGGCGCACTCGTGTCGAACGTCGGCACCTGGATGGAGACCGTCGCCCTCGGCTACTACGTGGCGGACACCACGGGCAAGGCGTCGTGGTCGGCCATCGTGACGGCGGCCGGCTTCGTGCCCGGCGCCATCGTCGGGCCGATCGGCTCGGCCATGGCCGACCGCCTCCGCCGTCGTCGGGTACTGATCGTCACCAACGCCCTCTCGGCGCTGATTGCCGTCGGGCTCGCGCTGTGGGTCGGCAGCGGCCATGCCACGCCGCTCGGGCTCGCGCTCATCGGCTTTGCCGCCGGCACCGTCGGGATGTTCGGCTTCCCGTCGTTCCAGGTGTCGCTGCCAAACCTCGTGCCGCGCGACCAGCTCGTGGCTGCCGTCGGGCTCTCGAACGCGCAGTGGAACCTCGGCCGCATCATCGGGCCCACGCTCGCCGCGCTGGCCATCGCGATCGGTGGCATCCAGGCCGCCCTCTGGTGCAATGCGCTCAGCTTCATGGCGGTCATCGTCGCGGTGTCGATGGTCGACCTGCCCAACGGCCCCGGCGAGCGGCGACCGATCTTCGCGGCACTGGCCGACGGCGTGCGCTACGCACGCCGTTCGGCGCCGATCCGGCGGATGCTCGTGGTGATGATCGTCGTCATCGGCCTCGGCTCGCCGTTCATCGCGTTCGTGCCGCAGATGGCGACGAACGTCTTCGGTGGCGACGCCCGATCGACCTCGGTGCTCGTGACGGCGCAGGGCATCGGTGCCGTGTTCGCGGCGTTCTCGCTGGGTGGCGCCACGGCCCGCTTCGGGGCGCGCCCGGTCATGATCTCGTCGTCGTTCATGATGGCGCTCGGCCTCGCGTTGTACGGCTCGGCCCCCACGCTGTGGCTCGCTGCGCCAGCGCTCACGCTGATCGGTGCGTCGTACGGCTTCGCGTTCACCTCCTTCGCCGGTGTCGCACAGTCGCACGCGCCTGACGAGATGCGCGGCCGTGTCCTCGCCGTCAACAGCTTCGTCCTCGGCATCCTGTTCCCGGTCGGCACCCTGGTGCAGGGGGCGATCGCCGACTCGACGTCGCTCCGCGGGGTCACCATCGGGTCGGGTGCCTGTCTGGCCGTGGCGCTCGTGCTGCTCGGCCGCCGTGACCGTCGGGTCGAACAGCCCGACCCGCCCGGTGATCAGCCCGGTGACTGGCCCGACGGTCACCTGCCGCTGCCCCCGGCACCCGTCACGCGCCCTGGTACCCACTCGGACGCCGACGAGGTGCCGCGGTAGCGTGCCGGGCATGGCAAGCGAACCCGGTACCCCTGTCGACGTGAAGCCCCGCAGCCGTGACGTCACCGACGGCTATCAGAAGGCACCGGCACGCGCCATGCTGCGCGCTGTCGGCATGACCGACGACGACTGGGTGAAGCCCCAGATCGGCATCGCCTCGGCCTGGAACGAGGTGACGCCCTGCAACATGACGCTGCGCAAGCTGGCCCAGCACGCGAAGGACGGTGTTCGCACTGCGGGTGGCTTCCCGATGGAGTTCGGCACCATCACGGTCAGCGACGGCATCTCGATGGGTCACGAGGGCATGCGCGCCTCGCTCGTCAGCCGCGAGGTCATCTGCGACTCGGTCGAGACGGTGGTCCACGCCGAGCGGCTCGACGGCTTCATCGGGCTGGCCGGCTGCGACAAGAGCATCCCGGCGATGCTCATGGCAGCGGCCCGGCTCGATCTCGCCAGCGTGTTCGTCTACAACGGCTCCACCATGCCCGGCCAGTACGAGGGCCGCGCCCTCGACATCACGAGCGTGTTCGAGGCCGTCGGCGCCCGTGCGCTCGGCACCATCACCGACGAAGAACTCAGCCAGATCGAGCGGCACGCATGCCCCGGCGAGGGCGCGTGCGGCGGCATGTTCACCGCCAACACGATGAGCTCGATCGCCGAGGCGATCGGCATGTCGCTGCCCGGCACGGCATCGCCGCCCGCCATCGACTCGCGACGCGAAGACGACGCGCGTCGCGCCGGCGAGGCTGTCGTGAACATGCTGCGCCTCGGCATCACGCCGCGCATGATCATGACCAAGCAGGCGTTCGAGAACGCGATCGCCGTCACCTCGGCGCTCGGCGGGTCCACGAACGCGGTGCTCCACCTGCTCGCCCTCGCGAACGAGGCCGAGGTCGAGCTCGAGCTCGAGGACTTCAACCGCATCGCCGCTCGCGTGCCCACCATCGGTGACATGAAGCCCGGCGGCAAGTTCCACATGAGCGACCTCGATCGCGTCGGTGGCGTGCCGGTGGTGCTGAAGCATCTGCTCGATGCCGGCCTGCTGCACGGCGACGTGCTCACGTGCACCGGCAAGACAATGGCCGAGAACCTCGCCGAGCTCGACCCGCCGCAGCCCGACGGCGTCGTCGTGCACACCCTCGACCAGCCGATCCACGCCGAGGGCGGCATCGTCATCCTCCGCGGCTCGCTCGCCCCCAAGGGTGCGGTCGTGAAGGTCGCCGGTCTGTCGAAGGAGCAGAAGCAGTTCGAGGGCGTGGCCCGCGTGTTCGACGGCGAGGACGGAGCGATGGAGGCGATCGTGTCGGGCTCGGTGCAGCCGGGCACCGTGCTCGTCATCCGCTACGAGGGCCCGAAGGGCGGGCCGGGCATGCGCGAGATGCTCGCGATCACCGGTGCGCTGAAGGGTGCCGGCCGCGGCGCCGACTGTGCGCTCATCACCGACGGCCGTTTCAGCGGCGGCACGTGGGGCTTCTGCATCGGACACGTGGCCCCCGAGGCCGTCGACGGCGGGCCGATCGCGTTCGTCCGCGATGGCGACCGGATCCGTGTCGACGTGCACGAGCTGAGCCTCGACCTCCTGGTCGACGACGCCGAGATCGAGCAGCGCAAGGTGGGCTGGCAGCCGAACCCGCCCCGCTACACGCGCGGGGTGCTCGGCAAGTACGCCAAGCTCGTCCAGGGTGCCGACACCGGCGCCATCACGAACACGCTCTGAGCCGGGCACGGCGACGTCGATCATGCCGCGGCCAGTGGTCCTCTCCGCCGACGAGTTCGCCGCCGTCGACGGTGTCGACGACTGGCGGTACGTGCTCGGCTCGATCGGCGCGGTGTTCCGGTTGAGCACCTTCACCGAGGGGGCGACGTTCGTCGCCGCTATCGCAGCGGCGGCCGATGCCGCCGACCACCACCCCGACGTCGCCCTGCGCTACCCGGGCACGGTGCACGTCACCATGTGCACCCACGACCGGGGCGGCGTGACGATCCTCGACGTCGAGCTGGCGCGCACGATCTCGTCGCTCGCCGCCGACGCCGGCGCTCGGGTCACGCCCGCCGACCAGGCCGTCGAGATCGCGATCGACACGATGGACGCCGATCGCATCCGCCCGTTCTGGGCGGCGGTGCTCGGCTACGTCGAGACGCCCGGCGGCACCCTGGTCGATCCTGCCCGCCTCGGGCCGCCGGTGTGGTTCCAGCAGATGGACGAGCCCCGCACCGAGCGGCAGCACTTCCACCTCGACGTGTCGGTGCCGCACGACGCAGCCGAGGCCCGCATCGCCGCTGCGCTCGCAGCGGGTGGTCGGCTCGTCTCCGACGCTTTCGCTCGATCGTGGTGGGTGCTCGCCGACGCCGACGGCAACGAGGCGTGCGTGTGCACGTGGCAGGACCGCGACTGACCCCGACCGGCAGGGCTACTCCGGGCCGATGATCTCAGCGAGCTCGTCTGCCGACGAGCAGCGCGACGAGCCGCCAGCCGAGCAGCAGGACCGCGGTGGCGATGGTGGCCACCACGATGAACGACGTCGCCGTGCCGCGGTCGAATACCCAGTGCCGCAGCACCATGCCGAGTGCCACCGTGATCGGCCAGATCACGAGCCCGGTGCGCAGCGAATCGGGGCGTTGCCACGCCCGGGCGACCACCCAGCCGACGGCGAGCGCGATCAGGAACGGCGCTGCGACCTTCAGTGTCTCGGCGACCGGGTTGCCGCCCTCGTCGTGGTTGTTCCGGCCGACTGCGACGAACAACACGATGGCGGCTGCATCGAACACAGCGGCGCGCAGCACCGGGCGGGGGAGCGTCGTCATCAGTGGGGGGAGAACCGGCCGAGCTTGCCGCGGAAGAACAGCAGCGGCAGCGGGTCGGTATCGGTGTCTGCGTGCTCGAGTTCTTCGACCCGGCCCATGACGAAGTGGTGATCGCCGGCGTCGACGACCTCGGTGATCGTGCAGTCCATCCAGGCGATCGCCTCGTCGAGCACCGGCGACCCGGTGACCGCCGACGGGTGCCACGCGACCCCCTCGAACGGCTGCTCGATGCTGCTCTTCGCGAACCGCCAGCAGATGTCGTCGTGCTCGTGGCCGAGGACGTTCACGCAGAACGCGCCGGAGGCGCGGATCCGGTGCCAGCGCTCGGAGTCGACCATCGGGAGGAAACCCACCAGCGGTGGATCGAGCGACACCGAGGTGAACGAGCCGATGGTGAAGCCGACCGGCTCACCCTCGAGCATGCCGGTCACGACGGTGACACCGGTGGGGAAGTGGCCGAGCACCTGGCGGTATCTCATCGGGTCGATCGACATGGGGACGACTGTAGACCTGAGGTGCGGTCCGGACCGCAGGCGCCGGAACCGTCTCGGTAGCGTTCCCACCCCATGGCCTCCCGCTCGTTCGCCCCCTTCCGGCACCGCGGGTACACCATCGTCTGGGTCGGGGCGCTCGTGTCGAACATCGGCACCTTCATGGAGACGACGGCGCTGTCGTACTACGTCGCGCAGACCTCGAGCGCCGGCGCATCCGGCCTCGTCGCGGCCGCCGGCTTCATCCCCACCGCGCTGCTCGGTCCCCTCGGTGGTGCCTGGGCCGACCGCTTCGATCGGCGCCGCATCATCGCGCTCTCGAACGCCGCCTTCGCCCTCGTGAGCGTGGCGGTTGCCGTGCTCGTGTCGAGCGGGCACGCCACGCCAGCCAACCTCGCGTTGCTGTCACTGCTGGGCGGCTGCATGTCGGCGATCAGTTGGCCGGCGTTCCAGGCGATCCTGCCGGACCTCGTGCCACCGCACGAGCTCGTGGCCGCCATCGGTCTCAGCGGCACGCAGTGGAACCTCGGCCGCATCATCGGCCCCACAGCGGCGGCGATTGCCATCTCCATCGGTGGCGTACCCGCTGCGCTGTGGTCGAACGCAGCGAGCTTCGTCGCCGTCATCATCGGCATCATGCTGGTCTCGCTGCCGCACCAGCCGAGCGTGAAGCGCTCGGTGCGCGTCGCGTTCGGTGATGCCGTGCGGTTCGCCCGCACCACCCCGGCGGTCAGGGCGATGGTGCCGGTGATGCTCGTGATGTCCCTCATCGGGTCGCCGTTCCTCGGCCTCGTCGCCCAGGTGGCGACGAACGTGTTCGGGGCCGACCAGACCGGCACCTCGTTCCTCGTGACCGTCATGGGGGTCGGCGCGGTCATCGCCGGCGGCACGCTCGGCCTGCTGACCTCACGGCACGGCACGCGATGGGTGCTGCTCATGTCGGCCGTGGTCACCGTGCCGTCGACCGTGCTCTACGGTGCCGCGCCGAACATCGTCGTCGCCGCCGTCGGCCTGATGGTGGGCAGCGGTTGCTACATCTGGTGCATGACCACCTGCGCCAGCATCACGCAGCGATCGGCGCCCGCCGAGATGCGCGGGCGGGCCATGATCGTGAACAACATGGTGCTCGGCGCCGGCTATCCGATTGGCGTGCTCGTCCAGGGCGAGGTGGCCGACGCCACCTCGCTCCGCATCGCCACCATCGGGTCGGGCGTCCTGCTCGGGCTCGTCCTCGTGGTGGGCCGTGCGTTGCGCCCGGGTTCGACCGCACCCATCGACGAACTCGACCGTGAGACCCTCACCGACCCCGCACCACGGAACTCTGTCGATGAGGTGTCGCTGGGCGACACGCGAGCGACACGGATGCCTGGGGTGTGCGATCCTGGCGAGGTGCTCGACAAGGTGGCCCTCCGACGTCGGATGAAGCAGGTGCTCGACCTCGTCGACGATCGCGAGTTGCGGAGCGTCGCCCTCTGGTCGGAGCTCGCAGATCTGCCGCAGTACTGCGATGCCGCCACGGTGATGGTCTTCGCCTCGATGCCGTCCGAGCCCGACACCGACGGTCTCGTTGCCCGCCTCGAGCGCGACGGCAAGGTGGTCGTCCTGCCCCGCCTCGAGGACGGCCACATCGTGCCCGTGCGCATGACCGGGGAGGTCACCAGAGGGCAGTTCGGGATTCGCGAGCCCGTGGGCCCCGCGATCGATCCGGCCGGCATCGACCTGGTGATCGTGCCGGGTGTGGCGTTCACCGCCGACGGCCGTCGCCTGGGTCACGGCAAGGGGTACTACGACCGCTTCCTCGTCGGCACGACGGCCCACACCGTCGGCGCCTGCTTCGCCGAGCAACTGGTCGACGAACTGCCTGTCGAGCCGCACGACGTGCGCCTCGACCGAGTCCTCAGCTGCTGACCGGCCGAGTCCCACACCCCCGATCGAGGGTTTCGACCCCACCCGAGGGTTTCGACGCACCCGTGGTGCGCCGAAACCCTCGGGTGGACGCTGGGTCGGTCAGTCGTCCTCGCCGTCGTAGTACTCGCGGCCGAGGTGGGTGATCTGGTCCTCGTTCATCATCCAGCGCAGGGTGTTCTTGAGCTTGGTGAGCTGCACGAACAGGTCGTGCTCGGGGTACAGACCAGGCGCCACCTGCGGGCTCTTGTAGTAGAAGCTCAGCCACTCCTGGATGCCGCCGAGGCCGGCGCGCTGGGCGAGGTCGGAGAACAGCACCAGGTCGAGTGCGAGCGGCGCTGCGAGGATCGAGTCGCGGCAGAGGAAGTCGACCTTGATCTGCATCGGGTAGCCGAGCCACCCGAAGATGTCGATGTTGTCCCAGCCCTCCTTGTTGTCACCACGCGGCGGGTAGTAGTTGATGCTGACCTTGTGGAAGACGTTGCCGTAGAGGTCGGGGTTCTTGGACGGCTCGAGGATGTCCTCGAGCACGCCGAGCTTCGACTCCTCCTTGGTCTTGAAGTTCTCGGGGGCGTCGAGCACCTCGCCGTCGCGGTTGCCGAGGATGTTCGTGCTGTACCAACCCGAGAGGCCGAGCTGGCGGGCCTTGAGCATCGGGGCGAGCACGGTCTTCATGAGGGTCTGGCCGGTCTTGAAGTCCTTGCCGCTGATGGCCACACCGCGCTCGGTGGACAGCTGGCGCAGCACGGGTGCGTCGACGGCGAGGTTCGGTGAGCCGTTGGCGAACGGGACGCCCTCGAGGATCGCGGCGTAGGCGTAGAGCATGGCCGGCGAGATCATCTCGTCGTTCGCATCGATGGCTGCCTCGAACGAGGCGACGTCGGCGTGCTGCGGCCCGGGCTCGATGTAGATCTCGGTGCTGGCGCACCAGATCATGACGAGGCGGTCGCACTGCTTCTCTTCGCGGAAGGTGTTGATGTCGGCGCGGATGGCGTCGAGCATCTCGCGCTTGCCGCCCTCCTTGATGTGCTCGCCGTCGAGGTTCCGTGCGTACTTGCGCTCGAACGCCGCCTTCATGGGGCGAACGTCGCGCAACGCCTCGGCGATGCCCTCGAGGTGTTTGCCGCTCTCGAGCACGCCGGCGCGCGACGCTGCCACGTAGGCGTCGTCGGGGAACACATCCCAGGCGCCCCAGACGATGTCGTCGAGCGATGCCAGCGGCACGAAGTCCTTCACGAGGGGGGTTCGGTTGTCGGTGCGCTTGCCGAGTCGGATCGTGCCCATCTGGGTGAGCGAGCCGATCGGGAGGCCCTGCCCGCGCTTCACGAGCTCGACGCCCGCGATGAGGGTGGAGGCGACGGCGCCGAGGCCGACGGTGAGCACGCCGAGGCGGCCGGTCGCCGGGGCGATGGTGGGGGACGGAGGTGTGGTCATGGGCGTAACAATAAAGTGAATCGACGCGAATCGGCCGATCAGTTCAGTGATACTTCACAATGTGAACGACGTCCTGCCCAACCTGTCGACGGCGCAGCTGAGCTACCTGGTGGCCATCACCCGCCACCGCACCTGGGCCGAGGCTGCCGCGTCGCTGGGCGTGACGCCGTCGGCGCTGTCGCAGGGGATCGCCGAACTGGAACGCCGTCTCGGTGTGGCGCTGTTCGCCGTCGACGGTCGGCGCCGCGTGCCGCACACGCACACGGCCACGCTCGCCGAGTGCGCCGAACGGGTGCTGGCCGATCTCGACCAGACCACCCGCTGGTTGCGTGCCGTGGGTACCGGTCAGGTGGGCCGGTTGCGGGTGGGGATGATCGACATCGCGGCGGTGCACCACTGCCGCGACGCGGTGAGCTCGTTCCGTCGCGCTCACCCGCAGCTCGACGTCGGTTTCACGGTGGCGCCTACCGGCGAGCTGCTCGACCGGCTCGAGCGCAGCGAACTCGACGTGGCCGTGTGCGTCGACCCCGAGGGCGCCGGCCCGTTCGATGCCACGCCGCTCGTGCGTGACGACCTGGCGGTGTACGCCCCGCCCGGGGTGGATGCGGAGGTACCGCCCGCCCAGTGGGGGCCATGGCTGCTGTTCCCTGCCACGTCGCGAACCCGGTCGGCGATCGACTGGCGGCTCCGCGAGATCGGTGCCCCGATGGTGGTGGAGATGGAGTCGCACCAGCCGGAGGTCCTCGTCGAGATGGTCCGCCTCGGCCTCGGATGGACCGTGCTGCCCACCACCCAGGCCGAACACGGCGACCACCGGCTCGCCCGGGCGATGACCGAGCCGTTGCTCAGCCGCACGATCAGCGCAGTGAGCCGCCGAGGTGGCGCCACCCATCCGGCCGTCGCGCCGTTCGTCGCGATGTTGCCCCGCCTGTCCCCGGCGGTGCGAGCATCGACGGCACGCGAATCGGGGAAGAGGTTGCGAACCCGGTGATCCCAGTGCCAGACTGCACCCGATGCGTGCCCAGGCCCTCGCCCTCACGACCATTGTCGTAGTACTCGTGTAGACGCACGCCCACATATCCGCGTGCGTCCAGGCCTCCCTCCGGGGAGGCCGTTTCCGTTTTCGTCATCCGTTCGTCCCTCACCCATTCGTCCGTCCAGCCAGCCAGCCAGCTGGCCAGTCACCCAGGAGCACCGCCATGAAGATCACCGGGGCACAGGCCCTCATCAAGAGCCTCGAGATGGAAGGCGTCGAAGTGGTGTTCGGCCTGCCCGGCGGCTGCATCCTTCCCGCGTACGACCCGCTGCTCGACAGCTCGATCCGGCACATCCTCGTGCGTCACGAGCAGGGCGCAGGACACATGGCCGAGGGATACGCCCACGTCAGCGGCCGTCCCGGCGTCGCCCTGGTCACCAGCGGCCCGGCGGCCACCAACATGGTCACGCCGCTGATGGATGCGTTCATGGACTCGATCCCTATGGTCTGCATCACCGGCCAGGTGCCCACCACCGCCATCGGCACCGATGCGTTCCAGGAGTGCGACACCGTCGGCATCACCCGGAGCTGCACCAAGCACAACGAGCTGATCATGAGCGCCGACGACGTGCCGATGGCCGTCCGCCAGGCGTTCCACATCGCCACCACCGGCCGCCCCGGCCCCACCCTGATCGACGTCCCGAAGGACGTCCTCACGAGCATGATGGAGTGGTACTGGCCCACCGACGAAGAAGTCGTCGCCAGCCTGCCGGGCTACCGCCCGAACATCAAGGGCCACCCGCGCATGATCAAGGAGGCCGCCAAGCTCATCCTCGAGTCCGAGCGCCCGGTGCTCTATGCCGGTGGCGGCATCCTCAAGGCTCGTGCGGCCGAGGCGCTGCGCGAACTCGCCGAGCTCACCGACATCTACGTGGT
>Ga0247833_1002274_pt1 | contig 28429 bp, 29 predicted proteins | sample LaCruzMarch2015__7_FD_187117 | JGI IMG/M metagenome (GOLD analysis project Ga0247833, IMG submission 187117) | Freshwater microbial communities from meromictic Lake La Cruz, Castile-La Mancha, Spain - LaCruzMarch2015_8m | ecosystem: Environmental > Aquatic > Freshwater > Lake | place: Spain... | reverse complement strand
TAACATCTGCAAATGATGACTCAAGTTGGAAATCGGATTCAAATCGTGGACACCAAAAAATAGGGATTTATCTATGAATATCAATTATTTACAGCGTTTTACTTCTGAAACGTTGGGACACTAGTGAAGCTTGAACGTTTTTTAATGTTTTTCCAAAGTTTGCTTTGATTGTTGGTCGAAGCTTAATTACCCATGATGGCATGGTAATTGCTTTCAGAAATATGGCACTTTTCTATTTATCTGGAGTCTTACATGAAACTAAATCGTCGTGATTTACTAAAGGGCGCAGCTGGCTTGAGTTTGGCAGCGACTGGCATGGTCGGAGCACCTGCATTTTCGCAGTCGTCTTCGCGCATTTTGAAATTTGTTCCTCAGTCCAACTTGGCGAACTTTGACCCAATTTGGGGCACGCAGTATGTCGTGCGTAACGGTGCCCAGCTGGTTTGGGACACGCTTTACGGCATGGATAGCAAGCTGCAACCCCAGCGTCAGATGATCGAGAGTGAAGGAGTCTCCAGCGATGGATTGACTTGGACATTCAAGTTGCGTTCCGGCATGAAATTTCATGATGGCGAGCCTGTGCGCGCCGTCGATGCTGTCGCCAGTATCAACCGTTGGTCGCAACGCGATCCAATGGGCCTGATGATCCGCGCGGTTCAAAAAGAATTGTCAGTCGTTAATGACTCGACGTTCAAGTGGGTACTTTCGAAACCCTATCCAAAGATGTTGTTGGCACTGGGCAAGGTCGGCACGCCGATTTGCTTCATCATGCCAGAGCGCTTTGCCAAGACCGACCCCTTCAAGCAAATCGATGACTACATTGGCTCGGGTCCAATGAAGTTCTCGCGTAAAGAGTTCAAGCCAGGCGCGTTGGCTGTGTTTGAGCGCTTTGATGGCTACAACTCACGTAAAGAGCCTGGCGACTGGATGGCCGGTGGCAAACAAATCAATTTCGACCGCATCGAATGGATCATCATGCCTGATCCCGCGACAGCCTCAGCTGCGTTGCAAAGCGGTGAAGTGGATTGGTGGGAAACACCTCTGCCAGATTTGGTGCCGTTGCTGCGTCGTAATCGCAATATTTCAGTTGATATTGCTGATCCGCTGGGTAACATTGGCGCATTCCGTATGAATCATATGCATGCTCCATTTGATAATCCAAAAGTGCGCCGCGCTGTTCAAATGGCAGTGAGCCAGGAAGATTACATGCGTGCGGTGGTAGGTTCGGACACCAAACTTTGGAAAAATTCTGCCAGCTTCTTTACCCCAGACACATCTCTCTACACAGAGAATGGTGGTGAAGTGCTCAAGACTGGCCCAAAAATGGAACTCGCGAAAAAAATGTTGGCCGAGTCTGGCTACAAAGGCGAGCCTGTTGTGTGTCTGGTCGCTCAAGACAACGCCGTTACAAAAGCTCAAGGCGAAATCACGGCCGACTTGCTCAAGCGTTTGGGTATGAACGTCGACTTCGTTGCTACCGACTGGGGTACAGTGGGTCAGCGTCGTGCGTCCAAGAACGAGCCTGGTAAAGGTGGTTGGAACATGTTCCATACTTGGCACGCTGGTGCAGACACTGCCACCATCGCTGGTAACGTTGCCGTTCGTGCAAACGGTGACAAGGCCTGGTTTGGCTGGCCGAATGTGCCTGCGGTTGAAAAGGGTATTGACGAATGGTTCGACGCATCGAATCTTGATGCTGAGAAAGCAGCTTTCGCCAAAATCAATAAGTCTGCGATGGAAGAAGTCGTTTATATTCCGACTGGTTTCTTTTATACCTATCAAGCTTGGCGCAAGAACATCACCGGTATCGTTGGTGGTCCATTGCCCTGGTTCAACGGTGTAAAGAAAACCTAACTCTGGTTTGAGTCGATCAACGTCGATGCGCGCGCTATTTTTTGCGCGCGCATTGACTTGTATGATCTTGTGTAGTTTTGGATTCAACCTAGTAGCACGGAAGTCTCAACACTATGTTTAGTTATATTGTTCGCAGGGTATTAGCGACCATACCGGTCATGCTAATTGTCGCTCTGTTTGTGTTCAGCCTGCTGTACATCGCCCCAGGCGATCCGGCTGTCGTGATTGCTGGCGATCAAGCCAGTCCGGCAGACGTTGAAAAAATCAGAGCGGGTTTAGGCTTGGACAGACCTTTTCTTGTCCGGTTTTCCGAATGGTTTTTTAATCTTCTACGTGGTGACCTCGGTGTCTCCATGTTCACGAATATCCCAGTGAGCGAGCTGATTGCCCAAAGGATCGAGCCGACCTTGTCGTTGATGGTCTTGACGCTGGTGCTCGCGATTGGTATCGCCGTGCCCATCGGTGTGTTGGCTGCCTGGAAGGCTGGTACTTGGATCGATCGTAGTGTCATGGCGATTTCGGTGGTCGGATTTTCTGTGCCCGTATTTGTGGTCGGCTACTTGTTGAGCTTTTTCTTTTCTCTCGAGCTCGACTGGTTTCCGGTGCAGGGCTATGTTTCGTACACCAAAGGTTTTGGTGTCTGGTTCGAACATTTGATCTTGCCCGCCATTGCGCTAGGTTTTGTCTATATCGCACTGATCGCACGTATTACGCGTGCCACGATGCTTGAAGTGCTGTCGCAGGATTACATCCGGACCGCAAGGGCCAAGGGCATGAGTCAACCGGGTATTTTGTTTATTCATGCACTCAAGAATGCTGCTGTCCCCGTCGTTACCGTGATTGGTATTGGTATTGCCTTACTGATTGGCGGTGCTGTGGTGACAGAAAGTGTGTTTGCGATACCCGGTTTGGGACGTTTGACTATCGATGCGATTGTGCGTCGCGACTATCCGCTGATTCAGGGACTGGTCGTGGTGTTCAGCTTTGTTTACGTGTTGGTTAACCTCGCGGTTGACCTGATTTACACAATCGTTGATCCCAGGATTCGTTACTGATGATTCAATTTGCTGCTGCCCCCCCACTACCGGATTTGCTCAAACCCCGACGCCAACGTAAAGGCTTCTTTGGTTTCTTGCTCAACAATCCGACGATTGCCTTTGGTGCAGGCTTGTTGCTTGTGATGTTGATTGTTGCGGTGTTTGCTCCGTGGCTTGGTACGGTTGATCCGACTGAGTTGGCACCGCGAAATCGTAATCTTGAGCCCTCTGCCAAAAACTGGTTTGGTACGGATGCTTTTGGACGTGATATTTACTCACGCGTCATGTACGGCGCCCGCGTATCTCTGACCATTGGTTTTGCCGTCGCTTTCCTGGCTTCTACCATTGGCTTGTTTATTGGTTTGATCTCAGGCACCTTCCGTCGGGCAGATGCCATCATTATGCGGGTGATGGATGGTTTGATGTCGATTCCTCCCATTCTCTTGGCGATTGCCTTGATGGCTCTTACACGTGCAAGTGTGGAAAACGTGGTGATCGCGATTACGATCGCTGAGATTCCGCGCGTGTCGCGTCTGGTGCGAGGCGTGGTGCTGTCACTTAGAGAGCAGGCGTATGTCGATGCCGCGATTGCTAGCGGTTGCCGGATGCCCATGCTGATCTGGCGGCACATTTTGCCCAATACCTTGGCACCACTCACCGTGCAGGCAACCTATATTTGCGCCTCTGCGATGATCACCGAGTCCATCCTGTCGTTTATCGGGGCAGGCGTGCCTCCGATCATCCCCTCATGGGGCAATATCATGGCCGATGGTCGCACGTTGTTCCAGATCCTGCCATACATCATCTTTTTCCCAGCGGTTTTCTTGTCGCTCACCGTGCTAGCTGTCAACCTGATGGGTGATGGTTTCCGTGATGTGCTTGATCCTCGTAAATCGAAAACAAGCTGATTGGAGATATCTTTTGGCCTTATTAGAAGTTGAAAACCTCCAGACGCACTTTCGTACACCAGACGGGATTAACCGTGCTGTAGATGGCGTTAGCTTTGTCGTCAACGAAGGCGAGACACTCGCGATCGTGGGTGAATCCGGTTGCGGCAAGTCCGTGACAGCCATGTCAATATTGCGTTTGATTCCTGAACCTCCTGGAAAGATTGCTGGTTCGATTAAATTTATGGGTAAGGACTTGCTCCAGATGTCGGACAAAGAAATGCGCGCCATTCGTGGCGATGCGATTTCTATGATCTTTCAGGAGCCGATGACCAGTCTGAATCCCGTTCTAAAGATTCGGCGGCAGCTGTGCGAGACTTTACGTTTACACCAAAAAATCAGTGACGAACAAGCAGGTGCGCGTGCGTTGGAGTTGATGAATCTGGTGGGCATCGCCGAGCCAGAACGTCGTTTGCTTGAATATCCGCATCAGCTCTCAGGCGGTATGCGTCAGCGCGTGATGATTGCGATGGCGCTTGCCTGTAATCCTAAACTCTTGATCGCTGATGAACCCACGACTGCGTTGGATGTGACGATCCAGGCGCAGATTTTGGATTTGATGGCAGATCTTAAAAATAAGATCGGTGCCGCGATTGTTTTGATCACACACGATCTGGGCGTAGTGGCCGAAGTCGCCGAGCGCGTGATGGTGATGTATGCCGGCCGCAAAGTCGAAGAAGCACCTGTCAAAGAATTATTTGCCAATCCTTTGCATCCTTATACGCAGGGCTTGCTCGGCGCGGTGCCAAAGCTGGGTGCTTCGCTTGATGGTCATTCGATCCGCCTGAAAGAGATTCCAGGTTTGGTGCCAAGTTTAAAAAATAAGATTCAAGGTTGCGTATTTGCTTCTCGATGTCCTTTAGCGAAAGAACCATGTCATGAGATCGCGCCTGCGATGCAAATGAGAGAGGGCGGTCATCAAGTCGCCTGTCATTTTGCAGGTGAAGTGGCCTTTGCCAATGACTAAGTTTGCTCTTGACTCACACGAATTAGGTTAACCGAATGTCTACGTCCGCTAAAGTGCCTTTGCTCGAAGTCCGACAGATTCAAAAATTCTTTCCGATTAAAACCGGTCTGTTTAGTAGGGTCACGGGTTACGTGCACGCAGTTGATGGGGTGTCTTTTTCAATTGAAAAGGGCGAGACACTTGCTTTGGTGGGAGAGTCTGGTTGTGGCAAGTCCACCGTCGGTCGCTCGATTTTGAGGTTGTTTGATTTGACCTCTGGTGAGGTGATCCTAGACGGTACGCGTATCGACAACATATCCGCCAGCACTCTGCGTCCGTTGCGTAAACGTATCCAGGTGATTTTTCAGGATCCGTTTTCGAGCTTGAACCCTCGGATGCGGGTGCACGATATCATCGCCGAGCCGATCCGTAACTTTGGTCTTGAGAGTGACGAAGTCAAAATCAAAGAGCGTGTGGCGTATCTGCTGGATAAAGTGCGTCTGTCTAAGGATGCGGGCGAGCGCTGGCCTCATGAGTTTTCGGGTGGTCAGCGTCAGCGTATTTGTATTGCTCGCGCGCTAGCTGCTGAGCCTGAGTTGATTATTTGCGACGAGGCTGTATCGGCACTCGACGTGTCAGTGAAAGCCCAGATCGTAAACCTCTTGCAGGATCTGCAAAAAGAACTCGGTTTGGCTTTGCTGTTTATCAGCCATGACTTGGCGATCGTGGAGCATATGACGCATCGCGTGGCTGTGATGTATCTTGGCCGCATTGTTGAGCTCGCGACCCGCACAGAGTTGTTTTCTGATCCCAAGCATCCTTATACGTCGGCGCTATTGTCTGCCGTTCCTGTGCCCGATCCGGAAAAGAAGACCACCCGTATCGTGTTGCAAGGCGATGTCCCGAGCCCCGTCAAGCGTCCAAGTGGTTGCCATTTTCATACCCGCTGCCCCGAGGCGATTGATATCTGTAAAACTAAAGAGCCTAAGCAAACCATCCTGCCTTCTGGACGTATGGTGGCCTGTCATTTGCGAGAGGTTTAAGGGTTGGTGCATCGGTTGAGCAATTGGGTATTTCGCACCCTGAAAAACCCTAAAAAAGTCTAAAAACTCTTGTTGTTGCTGTGAATTCGTTGATAATCTAGGTTCATCGAAATACAACTAACAGCAACATAACAAGGGACAAGAAATGACTCAGCCTTTAGCTTTGGTTTTTGGTGGTTCGCGTGGAATCGGCGCGGCCTGCGTGCATGCTTTGGCGCAAGATGGTTTTCGTGTGGCGTTCACTTACGTGAGTAAGCCTGACGAAGCCAAGGCCTTAGAAAAAGCGGGTCAGATCAAAGCGTATGCCGCAGATGTGTGTGATGCGGCGGCAGTGCAGGGTGCCTTTGCGCACGCAATCAAAGATTTTGGCACGCGCCCTCAGGTGGTCGTGGTCAATGCCGGAATCAATCAGCCCTACATCCCAATGGGACAGTTTACGCACGACAATTTCCGCAGACTGATGGAGGTTAACGTTTTTGGTGCATTTAACGTACTGACTGAGGCTGCTAAAGAAGTATTGGATGGCGGTTCGATCATTGGTATTACAACATCGATGGTGCGTAATGCTGTTCCGGGTGGTGGACCTTATACCGCAACAAAAGCTGCGGTTGAATCCTTGCTGCGCTCTATGGGCAAGGAATTAGGTCCTCGCGGCGTGCGTGTGAACGGCGTGGCACCCGGTGCAGTGGATACGGATTTGTTTAATGCAGGTAAAACAGACGAAGCCAAGCAGCGTGCCGCATCCATGAGCCCTTTTAATCGTATCGGTAAACCTAATGAAGTCGCTGATGTAGTTGCTTATCTGGCATCGAATCGCGCATCATGGATACATGGTCAGATTATTCAGCCAAACGGTGGCTTGGTTTAAGTCTGGCGCCTATGCGCGATCAATATGACGTGATTGTTGTTGGTAGCGGCGCAGCTGGACTGTGTGCCGCTGCTGTTGCTGCTGCGCAAAGTCAAACCGTTTTGCTCCTTGAGTCTGCCTCTCAGATCGGGGGTACGACAGCTATTTCTGGTGGCATGGTCTGGGTGCCCGCCAATCACAAAATGCAAGAAATCGGGCTCGATGACAGCCTCGAGGCAGCCAGACGTTATTTGCAGCATACGGTGAACGACTCTGATGAGAGAATGGAGGCGTTTCTAGCCACGTCGGATGAGGCGATCCGTTACCTCGAGCAACACACGTCACTCAAACTCCGGCCTGTTAAAAGGTATCCTGATTATTACCCCGATCTCCCGGGGGCGACCCTGGGTGGGCGTGTTTTGGAACCCGTACCCTTTGATGGCAGTGAACTTGGGGCACATTTTGCTCGCTTGCGCTGGCCTTTACCTGAGTTTATGTTGTTTGGCGGCATGATGATTAGTCGTGAGGATATTCCTCACCTGCGTCGTGTGGGTCAGTCACTTCAGTCAACGATGCATACGCTTAAGTTGGTCGCACAATATGCCAAACAACGGTTGAGGCATCTGCGCGGCACCACGCTTTACCTTGGTAATGCCTTGGCAGGACGACTATATAAATCTGTTTTAGACTTGGGTGTCGAAGTCCGAGTTGATACCGCTGTCGTGAAACTGTTGAGTACGAGTGACCGTGGCAGCGTGACAGGTGTTGAGGTGAGTGAACACGGTCAGTTACGTCAAGTTGTTGCGAATAAGGCGGTGATTCTTGCAACAGGTGGTCTGTCTCATAGCACGGCACTCAGACGTTATTACATCCCTGAAGGAGTGAGTGACGTCACCGCATGTGCGACATCTGAATCACTGAATCGCGGTGCGGAGTTGGCACTCGATGCTTCAGATGTGCTTTTATCCGCGACGACCCAACAGGGTGGATTCTGGGTACCCGCCTCCGTGTTTCAACGGGCAGACCAGTCTCTTGGTGTCTACCCGCATACCGTGACTGATCGAGCCAAGCCTGGTCTGATCGCCGTCAATCAACAGGGGCGACGTTTTGTAAACGAAGCCGTGTCATATCATGAGTTCGTTAAAGCGCAGGTGGAGCCCCAAAATCATGCTGTGCCTTCTTACCTGATTTGCGACAGTCGCTTTCTTTGGAAGTATGGTCTCGGAAAAATCCAACCTTTCACCTATGGTCTGGATGCGGATATTGCCTCCGGCTACTTAAAACGCGCCGATACACTCGAGGATTTGGGTAGATCACTCGGATTGCCGAATAATGCCCTAGCCAGTACGGTCAACACATTTAATCAATTTGCAGCCTCAGGCGAAGATCCAGAGTTTGGTCGCGGCTCTAATGCGTATCAACGTCACTTGGGTGATGCCGATCAGCAACCTAACCCCTGCGTGGCGGTTATTACTCGTGCACCGTTCTATGCCGTCGAAGTGATTCCTTCTGATCTCGGCATGTCTGCAGGATTACAAACAGATGCTAATGCACGCGTGCTTGACACAGACAATAGACCGATCACGGGACTATATGCTTGCGGCAATGATATGGCTTCTGTGATGAATGGCGCCTATCCGGGGCCGGGCATTACACTCGGCCCCGCACTGACGTTTGCCTATATCGCTGCGCAACATGCTGCGCGACGCTGAAAAGTTTCGACTTGCCTAGCGCGCGTGGGGTTTGCCGTAAATCGGCTCCTTGTAAGGGATAGGTGGCAACTGCCACGTTCCTGTTGAGGGTGGGCGAATATTCGCATCAACATGGACGTCGATCAAGCAAGGCCGTTTGTTCTTGATGGCGCGCTCGATCGCACCTTTGAGATCCTGAGGCTTGGTGACGGTCATCCCATCTGCGCCACAGGCTCTCGCCCACGCAGCGAAGTCAGGGTTGTACTGTTCACCGGTTTGCCCTTTGTAAAACGCAGTGCCGATTTCGCGACCGTCAAATAAACCATACTGTAGATCACGAATCGCGCCCCAAGCAAAGTTGTTCCAGACGATCCAGACAACGGGCAGATTGTATTCAACGGCTGTACAAAGTACGTAGGGGGCCATCGTGAAACCGCCATCTCCTACTACGGCTACGCAGGGACGGTCAGGCGCAGCGAGTTGTGCACCAAGGACGCCGCACACACCAAAGCCCATGGAGGAGTAGCCCCAACTATTGAGCATGCTCTGCGGATGCTTGGCACGCCAAAATTGCATAAACCAGTTGTGATGAACGCCTGAGTCGAGACATAGGATGGCATCGTCAGGTAGCATTTGCTGAACAGCACTCACCACAAACTCAGGTCGCAAGGGGCTAGTTGAGTCGGTAAAGTGTGGCGCTACAAACGTATTCCATTCGCTTTGCCAGCCTTGGACTTGTTCACGCCAGGGCGCCCAGTTTTTTTCATGGATGCCGGGTCTGCTCGAGGCGCCTGCCAGCAACTGGCTCATGAATGTTTTGGCGTCAGCAATGATGCCAAGTGTAGGCGGGTAGTTACGACCCAGCTCTTGCGGGTCTATATCAATGTGAATCAGCTTAGTTGTCGGGAAATTCCAGGAGTAGCCAGGAATCCAAGTCGAGGAGGAGCGGTCGTCAAAGCGTGTGCCAATCGTCAGCACCAGATCGGCAAACCGACCGGCTTGATTGGCAGGATATGCGCCATTACGACCAATAAAGCCAAGGGCAAGGGGGTTATTGCCATCGACGCAGCCCATACCGTTAGGCGAGGTGATGACCGGGACGCCGTAAAGGTTAACGAACTCAGTGATTTCAGGACCGGCTTCGGCAAGCGTTGCGCCATGACCGATAAACAGCACCGGTTGTCGGGCTTGCTCAAGCATATCCAGCGCAGCTTTGATGTCGTAGTCACTGGCACCTGGGCGGTGAGGGCGATCGAGTTGCGAAAGCGCGGGTAACTCTACGTCGGCCTCTTCTTGAAAAACGTTGTACGGAATATCAAGATTGACAGGTCCTGGACGACCTGTGACCATGGTGTCCATCGCTTGACGCAAAGCTAGTGGCAACATATCGACGCGCGTGGGTTGGAACGCACGCTTGACGACAGGGCGCAAGACCTGAGCAAAGTCAGCCTGATTGTGTTTGTACAGTTCTTGAAAGGGGGCGCGATTGTGTTGTGAGGTCGGCACGTTGGCGGTAATAGCCATAAATGCGGACGAGTCGGAAAGTGCTGTCGCTAAGGACATCACCATATTGGCTGAGCCGGGACCTGTTGAGGTGAGCGTCGCAACGGGGCGGTGTTTGACGCGGTAATACGCATCTGCCATATGTCCGGCACATTGCTCATGCCGAGGCGAGATCAGCTGAATTTTGTCACGCACATCGTACAGAGCATCCAGAATACCGACGTTGCCGTGTCCACAAATACCAAAGATGTAAGGCACACGCTCTTGCACCAAGGTTTCGGCGATCAGCTGACCGCCCTTCATCATCGCCATTTTTTATCCGCAGGGTGGGGGTTGAAACAAAAAGCTCAGACAGGCGTTTCGCTGTCATGTGCGGGCGTCGTGACCACCAGAAACACTAAGGGATCAAGACCCGTATTAGAAAAACTATGTCTGACACCTGGTGGGATATAGACATAGTCATGCTCACGCATCAGTTTTTTCTCATCATTCAGAGTCAGAATACCTTCGCCCTTGAGGACATGATAAATCTGCTCTTGAACTTGATGGACATGCTCCTCAACAAAAGCCATGGGCTCGTAAGAGGAAATTCGGTAGTCAATGCGTTTGCTGCCAGAGTTTTCCTCTGAAACCAGTGCTTTGGACAGGGCTCCCCCGTGGTGACCGGGAAATTCTTGCCAAAGCACTTCAGCGATATGACGCGTAAAGGCGGTCTTGTTTATTTTGTGATTAGACTCACTCATACGAACCCTGTCGAAAAGCTGATGTTGAAAAAGTGTTTAAATTTACTGACGAGGAATGTTGGCGCTAATCACCACATCGCCCAATCGCTTGATTTCCGCAGCAATGAATTTATTGAATTGCTCAGGAGTTGTCGGAGCGGGAGTCACGCCTTGTGCGCTCAGTGATTTGACTACATTTGGAGAATTCAAAACATCGCCCGCATCTTTTGAAATCTTTGCGACGATTGCCGGAGGTGTTTTTCCAGGCGCCATCAAACCATACCAGTGGTCATAGATCATGCCTGGAATAATTTCAGAGACTGCAGGAATGTCAGGCATTAAGGAGGCACGTTTTTCAGTACTCACCGCCAAAGGCACGAGCTTGCCATCCTTAATAAACGGCAGGGTCAGACCCAAGGGTGACCAGTAAAACGCAGCGCGCCCTGCAGTTGTGTCCACCAGCGCTTCGCCCGTTCCTTTGTAGGGCACATGCACGATGTCGAGCTTGCCCATGCCTTTGAACATCTCGCCATTAAAGTGCGTACCGCTGCCAACACCTGCGGAAGCAAAGTTTAATTTTCCAGGCTGCGCGTTAATGAGCTTGATCAGGTCTTGGACATTTTTGACGCCAAGAGAAGGAGAGACGACGAGTACGTTAGGTACGCTTGTGCCAAACGTCACACCTGTGAAGTCTTTGAGTGTGTCGTAAGGTAGAGAATTGTAAAGAGTGGGGTTAATGGCATGCGAAGCTGACGTAAACATAAGCGTCGATCCATCAGGCTCCGCATTCGCCACCATACGGCTGCCAATGGTACCGCCCGCACCTGGACGGTTTTCCACAATGACGGGTTGACCCCATTTATCTTGTAGACCGCGGCCAAGTTCGCGGGCAACGAGATCAACTTGGCTACCGGCCGTAAATGGCACGATGATTTTTACTGGTTTTGTAGGAAAGTTAGTCTGAGCGACTGCCCCTCCTGCAAGGACTGTTCCTAAGACTGCGATACCTACGGTTTTTATGACTGTTGAAAGCATGATTATGGTCTCCTGATTATTATGGTTTTACATAAGCACAACGATTGCGAGTGATCCGTCCCGTCGATGTTTCCGACCCTTCTTTAGTATTTTTAACGTATGGCAGCCATCCCTGCTTGAGCGACCTGTGCATCTTGATGGGACATCACGCCGGAGACGCCGATCCCACCGATGACTTCGCCGTTTTCAATAATAGGGAAACCGCCCTCAAGAGGGGTGACGCCGGGTACGGCCATAAAACGTAGGCCCTCACCACCTGCGGCGATACCGTCCTGAAACATTTTTGTTGGGCGCCGAAAATTAACAGCGGTCATGGCTTTGCCTGTCGCAATCGACATGCTGGAATGTTGCGTATGGTCGAGTCTTTGAGCGAGCACAAGGCTGCCGCTTGAATCAGCAATGACGATCGCGACAGGCCATTGATTATTGAGGGCCTCAGCTTCGGCGGCTTGCATCATTTTTTTAGCTTGTGCGAGAGTGATTGGACGCCCGTAAGGCAGTGGCTTGTCGAGAATTGGGTTGTCTGTGGTCATTTTGTTGTTGCAATGCAGCGATGAAAAGGCTTGTCTGGTCTCTAACTCCTATCGATCTTATACTAGACAAATCACCAAAACAACTAGGTGTTTTTACGAGGGGATCAAGATGGCGATCTTGGAAGTTGAGCATATCAACGTCACGACTAATGACCTTGAGAAAACAAGAAGGTTTTACATAGAAGTGCTTGGAATGAGAGAGGGTGTTCGTCCGCCGTTTAGTCGTCCCGGAGCATGGATGTATTTGGGTGATCGCGCCATGGTTCATATTTCAACAGGACGAACGCCTATCAGTCAAAGTAGCGATGCCTTCGATCACATTGCCTTTAAAGCGAATGATTTGATCTCGACGCGCGCGCATCTCAAGCAGCATGGTGTCGCGTTTAAAGAGTTCAGTGTTCCTGATCGAGCGTTGCATCAGATTTTTATTAGAGATCCCGAGGGTATGCAGATTGAACTACTGTTTTCCGGTGAGGATGCACGAATCGCTATGGCGGAGGGTGCTACTGTGGATGTCACACAGAGTCGATAAGCGCTGCTTTGTGAGTAGCACTTGAAGCAAAAGGTACCACCCGATTCATCGCATCAGGCGGCACCCCACCACTCAACACAGCAATAATGTTGTCTGCAGCGCGATGTTCAATTGCGAGCCTGACGGTGCTGACCGCTGAGCCTAAGTGTGGCGTAAAGACTGTATTAGGATGTGCCAACAGCCTAGGCTCGATCTCGTGAGGACGGTTTTGTAGCCCCCAATCTTCGCAAGCAAATACATCGGCCGCATAACCTGCCAGGCGATCCTGTTCGAGCGCCTGGGCAACAGCTCGTTCATTGACGACTGAGCCACGACCCACATTAATCATGAGTTGACCTTGTTTGCAATAAACAAGTTGCTCATGATTGAGCATATCGATTGAGCTGTCAGTCAAAGGAATGGCGACAAAGACATAGTCCGCGGTGGTGAGGGCTTCTTCGAGGTTGCAGGAGGTGACGCCAGCCATGGTCCTGAGTGGATCGACACCCAACAAAAGCTTACAGCCAAAACCTGAGAGACGATGAACGATGGCTTGACCCACCATGCCCAAGCCCAATACTGCCACGACTGAATTGTGCAAACCTGTGCCAAACAATTGCGCACGCCAACCTTTAAAACTTGTGGTGCGCATCAGTTGATCGCCTTGGCGTACAAAACGACCCAGAGAGATCGCTAGACCGACTGCAAGCTCAGCAGTAGGCTCGGTGAGGAGGTCGGGTACGATGCTGACCCAGATATTGCGTACTGTACAAGCAGAGATATCGTAGTTATCAAAACCTTTCAGTGCACAGGCAACGATTTTGAGTGTGGGTGCCTGTTGTAAAAGATTTTCATCGACACAGTCGGTCATGAATCCCATCATGGCCGTAGCATCTTTGAGATTCTCAGTGAGTGCTTGTTGCGACCAGGGTTCGAGAGACGGATTGACGACGACATGACCGACTTGTTCAAGGCGAGCACGAACTTCCGCGTGAATACGGTTTGTAACAACTATTTTGTTGGATATCATTTCAGACTTGATTGCGAAAATTATTTAAGCGACTTCCGAAGGGCGCCACCGATGCCATCCACCACCACTACACAGGCAAGAATGGTGAGCAAAATTGCAGAGACTTCGTCATATTTAATGAGACGTAAGGCCGCCATTAATTCAAAACCAATACCACCTGCGCCCACAATCCCCAATACGGCGGAGGCACGGAAGTGGTATTCCCAGCGATAAATGGTGATGTCAGTCAGTTGTGGGAGAACCTGAGGCAACACAGCATGGGTAATCACCTGAAAACCATTGCCACCCGCAGCGCGCGCGGCCTCGAGGGGTTTGGGATCGACGTGCTCGATGGCTTCGGCATAAAACTTTCCGACCATCCCCACGGAGTGCAACGCGAGTGCCAATACACCTGGCAGTGCACCAAATCCGACAGCTGCGACAAACAGAATACCTAAAATAATTTCAGGTACGGAACGCATCGCGGCGAGTATGACGCGCACTAGCTTTGCGAGAAGAGGTGAGGGTGTGGTGTTGGGTGCGGCAAGTATCGCTAAGGGCAGTGAGAGCAAGACTGCAAGTGCGGTGCCAGCAATCGACATTGCCAAGGTATCGACTAGCGGCTTGAGCCAGTGATGCCAGCGTGTGAAATCAGGTGGCACCATTTCAGAGGCAAGCTGAGCAATGGCTGGGCCGCCTTCAATAAAACGAGTGGGGTCAAAAAATCCTGTAATCCATAAGGCGAAGATACAGAGTGTGATGATCCCGAGCAAGATACGCTTTTGACGTTGAGCGGAGGCTTGCGCCTCGTTCAAAATCGTAGCGTATTGTGCAGCGTGCGAAGCGTGTGAAGAAGCTTGCGTGGACTGAACTGTTTGCATTACTTCATCTTGCCCAAGTCTAGTTTCAGAACGGTAGCGGTGTCACGCAAGACGTCATAGGATTTGTCATCCGTGGCGACAAAACCCTCTACACGGAAGGACTTCAGCACTTCCTTATCATTCATATTCAGGAAGGCGCCACGCACGGACTCTTTAAGTGCAGGTGTAAGATTGCCTTGCATCACAATGGGATAGTTTGGAATCGGATCAGACAGACCGATTTGTACAATTTTTGATGGATCGATAATTTTCTTAGCAATCAGCGTATCCAAGATTGGCTTGGAAAGGGCACCTGCGGGGACTTGGCCAGCCTGTACGGCACGGGCAACTGCATCATGCGTACCCAGAAAAACGGGTTTGTAGTCTTTTTCGCCATCAAGCTGGGCGGTCTTGAGCAAATAGGCGCGGGGTGCAAGGTGACTGGAGGTGGAGGCCTGGTCTCCAAAGGCGAAGGGTTTGCCTTTGATATCTGCAAGAGTCTTGACATCGCCTGTAGCGTTGGCGATTAACACGGAGTTGTAAGTGGGGGCACCACGCTCAACACCGACGGCAAAGGGCTCAATCGCGGGAGCGCGGGATTTGGCTAAGACATAGGAAAAAGGACCAAAGTAAGCCACTTCGATGCGGCCAAAGCGCATGGCTTCAATCATGGAAGAGTAGTCGGTCGTCACAATGAGCTCAATCTTTTTGTTGAGCGTGCGCTCAAGATAGGCTTTGAGAGGCTGCGCGTTCTGAATCAGTGTGGTGGCATTTTCGTCGGGCAGCAGCGCGACACGTAAGGTAGCGGGATCACGGCCCTGAGCGTAAGCTTGATTAGCCATCATGCACATTAGGACGACACCGGCGGATAAAAAGGAACGACGACTCATAATTAAACTCCGTTTAAAGATAGTTCTTGGAATGTAGAACTCAAGCCCGTAGAAGGATCGAGCACTGAAGAGGATTGACTAGAGTGATGATATAAAGCTTGGGCGCGTTCCGCGGTGAGCTGTTCAGCTGAGCCATCAAAGACCACGGAGCCATCTTTGAGCCCGATGATGCGATCTGCAAATTGCCTTGCCAGATCCACTTGATGCAAGCTCACTACGGCGGTCAGGCCATCGGATTTACAAATATCGTGCATCGATTGAAGTAAACGCACGGCGGTATTGGGATCAAGGCTTGCGACAGGTTCGTCTGCGAGCAAAATCTTGGGTTGTTGGATCAGGGCGCGCGCCATACCGACACGTTGTTGTTGACCGCCAGAGAGTTGATCTGCACGGGTGAGTGCGCGCTCAAGCAAACCGACGCGATCAATAACGGCAAGGGCTTGTTCTTTTTCAGCGCGCGTCCATGGCGTAAACATCCGCCAGCCGGTGTGGTAGCCCAAACGACCCATTAAGACGTTGTTGAGAACGCTGAGGCGACCGATTAAATGATGTTGTTGAAACACCATGCCGGTTTGGCGACGATGTTGCTTGAGCACAGAAGCGTTGGCCAAATCCCCAATACCTTCAATCAGTACTGAGCCTGTCGAGGGTTGAACCAGTCCATTGAGCGAGCGCAGCAGAGTGGATTTGCCGGCGCCTGAGGTGCCTAGCAACACCACAAAAGAACCCTGGGTAATGTTGAGGGTTGTGCTGTGCAGTGCTTTATAGCCGTTTGGGTAGGTGACTTCAAGCGCTTTGGTTTGGATCGCAGTGGGTGTAACTACAACACCCTCATGGGCACTCATCATAGAATTCTCTGAACGCATATTTAATAACGTGCATGCATCAGAGAAGCAAGCACAGCCAAATTTTGTAAGAAAACTTATTATGGCTTCCGCAAATGACAATCCAATGATGCTTTGGCGTCATATTTATGACATTTCGATTGTCAAAAAAAGACATTTAATTATGCTAAAAATATAAATTAATTGAATAAATGATATAAATGATATAAATTGAAGACTCTACTAAATTTAAAAAAGGAGAAAATGATGGAAATTGGCATAAATAATGTAAATGATCCAGTCAAGACACCCGCAAATACTGCGCAACCAGCTGCGCCTGCGGATTTGGCTGCATCAGCCGCGACACAGGCTAAAAAGCTTATTGCAAAAAAGGTTGTAGCTAAGAAAGCTGTAGCGAAGAAAGCTGTAGCTAAAAAAGCAGTCGCAAAGAAAACTGTGGCAAAGAAAACTGTGGCAAAGAAGGTAGTAGCCAAGCAAGCTACAGCCAAGAAAGCCACAGTCAAGAAACCTGTCGCAAAGAAGGTCTCGGCTAAACAACCTAGCGTAGCGAATGCTCGTAAAGCTCTGCCCGCGGTTGCTAATCCTGCTCCAAAAGCTAAAAAAGTAAAGTTAGTCCGTGACAGCTTTACGATGCCTGGTAACGAATACCAAGTGTTGCAAGACATTAAAAAGGCTGCTTTAAAAGCTGGGATTGAACTCAAAAAGAGTGAGTTACTGCGAATTGGCATTGGGATGCTGAAAAGTCTCACTGTCGCTCAACTGGACAAGTCACGCGCTGCGTTGACAAAACTTAGTGCAGGTCGTCCTAAAAAGTAGGCTCCACCACCCTAGGCATGTGAATTTTTTTAAAATGTCATGCCTAGGGTAGTTTTTAATTGTCATAAAAATGCAATCAAAGTCGCACAGCTTTGTCATAATGAAAGCATAAGATATCTTTGTTGATATGTTTGAGTGGTTTCATGATGCGGTGTGTGACTTTTCTTTCTAAATACCTTGTTGTCGCCCTCAGTAGTTTATTTTTTTCCGGTTTGGCGCTCGCCCAAGACTATCCAGACCGAACGGTTAAACTAGTCGTACCTTTTGCCGCGGGTGGTGGCGTAGACATCCTGACACGTGTCTTAGCCGAAAAATTCAGCAACGACCTCAAGCAGAGTTTTATTGTCGAAAATCGCGTTGGCGCGGGGGGCAACATTGGCTCTGATGCTGTCGCAAAGTCCAAGCCAGACGGATACACACTTCTTGTTGCGACAACAGGTACTCACGCGATCAATCCAGTTTTATTTCCCTCTTTGCCCTTCGACGCCAAAGAGGACTTTATCCCCATCTCCCTGATTGCGGCCGTGCCGAACTTGCTTGTGGTTGGGCCTAAGCTGCAAGTTAAAAGTTTGCAAGAGCTGATTGAGGTCGCTAAACGCTCGACTGTCAAACTTTCCTATGCCTCTTTTGGTAACGGGACATCTAATCACCTTTCGGGTGAACTGCTGAAAATGCAGGGTGACATTCAAGCCATTCATATTCCCTACAAAAGCGCCACTCAAGCGGTCACCGACTTGTTAAGTGGACAAATTGACTTTGCGTTTGTCAATATGCCGCTTGCGCTGACGCATGTCCAAGCCGGCAAGCTCAATGCCCTTGCCATTACAAGCAGTGAGCGAAGCACTCTCTTACCTGAGGTTCCCACCATGGCTCAAGGGGGGATCAAGGATTTTGTGGTCGAGTCTTGGTACGGACTGATGGCACCTAAAGGCACACCAACTTCTACGATACAGCTTTTAGAAAAAGCGACTGCACACGCGCTCAGCGATCGAAAGTTACAAGAGTCATTTGTTAAAAGTGGCGCCGAAGCGCGCACTAACTCGAATGTCGAATTTGTGGCGCTCATTGCGGCAGAACTTGCGCGTTGGGCTGAGGTCATTCAGCGCGCTCAAGTGCGCATAGATTAAGTTTTTCGCTTCATGCCATCAGTTTCAAATATTGAATTTTTTAACCAACAGACGAGGAATACCAATGCTTAAAGCAAAAATTTCAACGCTGCGTCATGTTTTGGCTGCTGTCGCCTTCGCGGCAACGGGCCTTGTGAGCAACGTGGCCACCGCCCAAACAGCAATTTGCTACAACTGTCCACCTGAGTGGGCGGATTGGGGCACGCAACTCAAAGCAATCAAAGAAAAAACAGGTATTACGGTTCCTCCTGATAACAAAAATTCCGGTCAGTCACTTTCTCAGCTGATCGCTGAAAAAAATAGTCCAGTTGCAGATGTGACTTATCTGGGTGTCACGTTTGGTATCCAGGCGGCTAAAGATGGTGTGGTCACTGCTTACCGTCCCGCTGGCTGGGAGCAGGTGCCTGATGCCTTGAAGGATCCGGCTGGAAACTGGGTCACGATTCACTCCGGTACGCTTGGTTTCATGGTCAACAAGGATGCGCTCAAAGGCAAGCCTGTGCCAAAGTCTTGGGCAGATTTGTTAAAACCTGAATACAAAGGTTTGATTGGTTATCTGGATCCAGCTTCGGCGTTTGTTGGTTACGTGGGTGCGGTTGCGATTAATCAGGCACAAGGTGGAAATTTAGATAATTTCGGGCCTGCGATCGAATACTTTAAAGCCTTGCAAAAGAACGAACCCATCGTTCCCAAGCAAACATCGTATGCACGCGTCTTGTCGGGCGAAATTGCAATTTTGCTGGACTACGACTTTAACGCTTACCGCGCGAAGTACAAAGACAAGGCAAATATCGAGTTTGTCATTCCCACCGAAGGCACAGTCGTCGTTCCTTATGTGATGAGTTTGGTCAACAAAGGACCAAATGCAGAAAATGGCAAAAAAGTTTTAGATTTTGTGCTGTCCGATGCAGGTCAAGCGTTGTGGGCGAATGCATTTTTGCGCCCAGTGCGTCCATCAGCCATGTCTGCAGAGGCACAGTCAAGATTCTTGCCAGCAGACGAATATAAGCGTGCTGTCGCAGTCGATTACGCCAAAATGGCGAGTGTTCAGAAAGCATTTTCTGACGCGTATTTAAAGCAAGTGCGTTAAGCATGTCCTCGGGCTCAGTCGCGCAGCGCGTGCTCTCTGCGTGTCTGATGCCCGTCGCAATATTTTTTGTAGCCTTTTGGTTGTTACCAATCACGAGACTGATTGCGCTGCCTGCAGCCAAAGGTTGGGAAACATACTTTGCGATACTGACTGACTCGCGTTATGCGTCAAGCTTGATCAATACCTTGCTTTTATCTCTGGTAGTGACAGCGGCTACTCTTATTCTAGGTTTAGCAGTGGGTTTGTATCTTGCCAAACCAAACGTGCTTGGAAGGCGTTTTTTACTCTCGCTGTTGACGTTGCCACTGTCTTTTCCTGGTGTGGTGGTAGGTTTTTTTATTATTTTGTTGGGTGGCAGGCAGGGTGCTGTTGCCGATTTATTTGAAAGTGTCGGACTCGGGCGTGTGACCTTTGCCTATGGTTTGACGGGATTATTTCTGGCTTATCTGTATTTCTCCCTGCCCAGAGTGATCGCCAGTTACACGGCCGCTGCCCAGGGTATGGATCGCTCTCTCGAAGAAGCGGCGCGCTCGCTGGGGGCGAATCGTTTTCAAGTGTTGTGGGATGCTTGGTTGCCACAGTTGTTACCGACGACTGCTGCCTGTGCGGCAATTGTCTTTGCCACGTCAATGGGGGCCTTTGGCACAGCGTTCACGCTTGCCAGCAAATTTGAAGTCCTGCCCATCACCATTTATAACGAATTCACGAATTACGCGAATTTTCCTTTGGCAGCCTCTCTGTCTTTGTCTCTTGGCTTATTGACTTGGTTGTCATTGTTTTTGATGGGGCGCTGGACTGGAGGGCGAGTCGCGCTATGACTAGCCTCGGCGTGCAGAAATGAATACCCGATCGCCCATTCTGGCGACACTCACGGTGTCTGTGCTGCTGTTCATGATCACCCCGATGGTACTGTCGATAACGGCTGCTTTTCTTCAACAATACAGCCGCGGCCTCTCGGGTGGGTTGACGCTAGAGTGGTTGGGCCACGTCTTTAGTCAGTATGGTTCCACAGTGTATGCCTCGATTTTGATTGCAACCAGTTGTGTGATTGGTAATGCCTTGATTGGCGTACCTTGTGCCTACGCCTTGGCGCGCGCACGTGGGCGCTGGGCAAGAAGCTTTGAGGAAATATTGACCTTACCTGTGGCGGTGCCCGGACTTGCGACGGGTCTTGCCCTCATTCTGACGTACGGAGAGTGGCGAGACTTTAGGCAAAGTTATGCTTTCATCCTGGTGGGGCACATGGTGTTTACTTTGCCGTTTATGGTGCGCACAGTCAGTGCAGCCTTTCAGCGCGCAGAGATTGCCTCGATTGAGGAGGCTGCCAGGTCTCTGGGGGCAGGATTTATCACGCGCTTTCTGACCGTGCTTGTGCCCGTGGTGTTGCCCTCTATCGTGGCCGGTAGTTTAATGGTGTTTACGCTTTCCATCGGTGAGTTCAATTTAACTTGGCTGTTGCACACACCGCTGACTCGCACTCTGCCCGTTGGTCTGGCTGATAGTTACGCTTCGATGCGCATTGAAATTGGGTCTGCCTATACCTTGATGTTTTTCATTGTGGTCTTGCCATTGTTGTGGCTGCTCAACGTGGTCGCTCATCTTGTACAAAAACGCTATGGAACTTGAACAAATTTCTTTGACTGCGTTGGCATGTGCCAAAACCTATCCAGACGGAACGCAAGGTTTAAAGCCAACGAGCCTAAAGGTGGAGCCTGGTGAGATTATGGCGCTGCTTGGACCTTCAGGCTGTGGCAAAACTACCTTGCTGCGCATTTTGGCGGGACTTGAAACTGCAGATACAGGCGGTCAGGTATTTTTTGGTGAGCAAGAGGTGACGGCTCGTCCCATTGAGCAGCGTCGCGTAGGAATGGTATTTCAACATTACGCCCTATTTCCTCATATGTCGGTAGAACGCAATATTGAATATGGTTTAAAGGTCCAGGGCGTCAATGCTTCTGCTCGGAAAAAAACTGTCGGCGAGTTGATCGACTTGGTCCGACTCGTTGGTCTAGAGCATAAACGCCCTGCTGAGCTATCGGGCGGGCAAAAGCAGCGCGTCGCGCTTGCACGCGCTGTCGCGGCGGGTCCCAGAGTATTGCTGTTGGATGAGCCGCTCACTGCGCTGGATAGTAAATTGAAAGAAGCCTTACGTGACGAGTTAGCGGAATTGCTGCGTCGGTTGGGGATGACAGCGGTCTATGTGACGCATGATCAGCAAGAAGCGATGGCCATCGCGGATCGTATGGCCGTCATGCGTGCTGGAGAGATCATTCAAGTGGGTGACCCCGAGGTGCTTTATCGTCAACCCACGCATGCCTTTGTGGCAAACTTTTTAGGACGCGTCAATATTTTGCGTCGTGATCTCTCGCAGACTAATGATGGCGTTCTTGTGATCGGGGCGTCGACTCTGCATGTCCCGACGCACCTTGGTCAAGAGCTTCTTGTTCGGCCTGAGGACATTGTGATTGGTGAGTCGCAGCCTAATTGCATGCAGGGAGTGATTTTGCAGCGAAGCTTTCGGGGTGATCACATACAGCTTCGCGTGCGTGTAGGTGAGCAAGATCCTCTTATTTTAGATGTATCAAGGGATGTAGTTTATCAACAGGGCGATACGGTATCTGTCAGTTTTTCGCCCGCTTCTTTTATGTGTGCCAAGGAGTCTTAAGCATGACTATTTCTTTTGTTCAATTATCCGATACCCATATTCGTGAGCCTGGTCGCCTAGCTTATGGCAGACTAGATACGGCGCCATACTTGCGCGCTGCTGTGCAGTCTGTGATGTCTTTGCAGCAAAAGCCCTTAGCAGTGGTGATGTCGGGAGATTTGACGGACTTTGGTCGCGAGCTGGAGTACCAACATTTGGCCGAGCTGATTGCGCCTTTGGACATACCCGTTTACTTGATGCCAGGCAATCACGATACGCGAGAGGGACTGCGGGCGGCGTTTCCTGACCATACTTACCTTGGACAGTCTGGTTTTATTCAGTACGAGGTGGAGATCGGACCGTTGACCTTATTGACGCTGGATACGAGCACCCCAGGCGAGAGTGGCGGCACACTCTGTCAAGAGCGGCTGGATTGGCTTGAGCAGAAGCTCGATAAAAATATTGGCAAACCTGTCGTGGTGGCGATGCATCATCCGCCTTTTACGACCATGATCGGTCATATGGATAAGATCGGTATGCAGGGTGGTGTGGAGCGTCTCAAGGAAATTATTAGTCGTCATCCTAATGTTGAGCGCGTCATTTGTGGCCACTTACATCGTGCGATTGACGTTCGCTTTGCCGGAACGATTGCCAGTACGACGCCATCGCCAGCCCATCAAGTCACACTTAATTTGACTGGGGACGCTGCGTCGACTTGGATGTTAGAGCCACCAGCATATCGAGTGTTTGGCTGGTCGCCGCCCGAGGGCTTGGTGACGCACCTTGCGTTCGTTGGACCCTATGATGGCCCTTATCCTTTTCGTGAAAATGGCAAGCTTATCGATTGAGCTTGCCATCTCGTCACTTGCAATGCGTTGAGGGACTTAGGAAAATACGCCGTTATAGGTGTTGAACTGCCCAGCGATTCGGTAATCGGCTTCGCTGGGTCTTCCATAGCCATTTTGATGAAAAATGAAGTCGACATTGCAATGCGCCGCGCAGCGCGCATCGACATGTGTATCTCCAATCAGTACGGCATTTACATGTGCAACATCCAGTTCCTTGAGCGTATGAGACAAGGGTAGTGGGTGTGGCTTTGGAAAGGCAGTCGTATCCGAGCCCGTGATCACGCTAAAGAAATCGATAATGTCTGTTGTTTGCAAGGCATGACGCGCATTTGCTTCGATTTTATTGGTGCAAATCGCAAGTTTAATGTCGCGATCCCGCAGGTGCTCCAACATCGCCATGACCCCTGGATAAAGCGTTGAATGGGCATGTGCCTGAAGTTTGTAATGACGCTGATAGGCGGGAATCAAAACGTCTAAGCCTTCTTCTGGAAAGTCGACTAAGGCGACGGCGCTTCCGACCAGTTCACGGGAGGGACCATGCAGGTTGGGAAGCTCGACGTTTGGATCTATTTCCCTGTGTCCGCATTCGGTCAAGGCTGCATTGATGGCCATGCGAATATCAGGCTCGGTATGCAGGAGTGTGCCATCGAGATCAAACACGATGGCTTTTTTGCTCAATAAAAGTGTGGCAAGAGGGTTCATAGTCTGGATAATAACCCTTCAGGCGTTGCAGCATAGCCAGTCAGCGTGCGATCCGCATGCTTGAGACGCCAATTCAGCATTTTCTGAGCCATGTCCAACATTTGACTGGCGTAGGCGGGATCTTGGGCAAGGTTTTTTAATTGATTTGGATCATTTTCCAAATCAAAAAACAAGGGTGGCAAGGCTGCGAAGTGCACGTATTTGTAGCGATCGTTTTGGATGACGGATAATGAGCACTCGTCCATGCCAAGTCCGAGATAGTCTTCTGGCTTGGAGTAGAAAATATTTCTAAAGTCGAACTCGTAGTGCACTTCGGTGCGCCAGTCAGCCGGTGCCTCTGCGCTGTGGATAAAAGGCAGGAGCGACTCACCATCGCAAGTGCGTGGTATGGGTAGACCCATCCATTCGAGAATCGTCGGCATCGTATCGACCGTTTCGGTGAACTGACGGACGATCTTGCCACGGGTGAGGTTGGCTGACTCGCTAGGGTCGCGCACGATCATGGGAATGTGAAAGCTCTGGTCAAAATAGCCGAGCTTGCCCAGCAGGTGATGATCACCGAGTTGCTCGCCGTGATCGCTCGTGAGCACTACCAAGGTGTTGTCCCACTGACCGGTTTGCTTAAGATAGTCACAGACGCGTCCGACATGCTCGTCGACCTCGGACATCAGTCCGTAGTAGGTCGCACGCATTTGCAAAACTTCTTGTTCCGTCATATCGGCGGCCATGCCCTGACCGTGTTCAAAGAATTTTTTACGCTCGATCCCTTTGAGATAAAACTCCAGCATCGGGTGTTGTGCGGCTTCGATATCCACGGATTCTGCGCGAATGGGGGCCGGGCAGTCCTCAGGCTTGTACATGGCGTTGTAGGGCTCTGGGGCAATAAAAGGCGGGTGTGGACGGTAGTACCCCAGGTGCAGAAACCAAGGTTTGTTTTCTGTACCTTTGAGGTACTCCAAGGCACGATCTGTAAAGAATGAGGTGTCTGACAGGTCGGCGGGAATCGCGCTTGGCTTGGCCGTTGCACCGATGTCGTCTTGGTCTTGACCCTTGGGCAACCAGATATTGGTGGGAATTTTAGGCACTGGATAGCCCTTGGCTTTGACCCAGGCAAAGTAGGCTTCCATTTTAAGACCCCAGGAGCCGACGGGCTTCCAACCTTCCATGTCCGCGCCGAGTACTTTAAATCTTGGATCTTCAGGGGCAGTCACGCGTGGGTCGGGTGTCGTGGTCGTGTAGCCTACAAGTGCGGGCTCGTAGCCTGCTTTGCGAACTTCTTTTGCGATATTGGTGTGACGGGCATCGAGCGGGATGGTGTTTTGTACCGCGCGGTGGGTCATCATGTAGAGACCGGTCAGCATCGAGGCGCGACCTGGGCCACAGGGGACGGCTTGAGTGTAGTGCTTGGCAAACGTCACGCCTTCATTGGCGAGCGCATCAATGTTTGGCGTTTTAACCGTTGGGTGACCGAGCTTGCCGAGCGTATCGCCACGCCACTGATCCACCACAATCATGAGTACATTTTTTTTAGAGTGTGCCATGAATGATCTTCCTCATTAAATTGATGACAGGATTTGTTGAAGTTGTTTTTTTGTACGATTTATTGCAGCGTCGGGTCGAGCTTGTCTCGGACCCAATCGCCCACTAAGGAAATTGAAAGTGTCGTCAGGACGATAATCGAAGCTGGGGCCAGCAGGATCCATGGAGCGGACTGGAGGTACTCGCGTCCATAGCCAACCATGTTACCAAGACTTGTTAAAGGCGCTTGTACGCCCAAACCCAAAAATGACAAGCCAGACTCGAGCAGAATGACCTCTGGAAAGGTCAGCGTCATACTCACGATCAAGGTGCTGGCGATGTTGGGCAAGATATGTCGAAAGTAAATACGCCATGTACTTGCGCCGAGTGCTTCAACTGCATTGGCATAGCCTTGCTCGACCGCGGAGATCGTCAGGTTGCGCGTGATGCGAGCCGTACGCTCCCAGCCATGGCACCCCATGAGGCAGATAAAAAGTACGAGGGTGTTGCCAAAAAAAGCCAACACTGCGAGTGCAATCAGCATAAAGGGGATTGAGGCCTGAAAATCAATCGCCACCATCACCGCTTGTTCTACAAAGCCTCTAAAGCGTGCGGCTAAAAAGCCCAAGGTCAAACCGATCGTCGCTGAGATCAACGTGCTGGCAAAGGCAATCAGCAAGCTCATCTTGATAGAGGTAATCAGTCGTGACAAGACATCACGCCCGAGTTCGTCTGTACCTAAAAGATGATTGCTCTGTCCACCAAAGCCTACTGGAGGCTGTAGTCTGGCCGACAAGTCGAGCGCGGTATAGACGTAGGGGGTTAGGACTTCTGCAAAAAGCGCGATCAACAGCATGATTGCGAGCCATATCCAACCAATTAATACAATCGTTGGACAGCGAACTAAATTACCGCGCAGAGTGGAGAGTTTGAGGGTCAGTGTTGTCATTTGACGCTCTTATTTGGAAGACCGGATCTTGGGATCGATCATCACGTTGAGTGCATCGACCAGTAAATTAGCGCCCACCATACTAAAGGTCACTAACAGCAAGGCCGCTTGCACCACTGCGAGATCACGATTACCAACCGCGGAGACAATCAGGCGTCCGACGCCTGGCCAGGAAAATACACTTTCCACCACCACCGCGCCAGCGATGAGGGCACCAAGCATCAAGCCCATGATGGTCAATATGGGTGCCGCTGCGTTGGGCAGGGCATGACGGATCACCACAAGGTGCCAACTAAGCCCCTTGGCTGAAGCCGCTCGAATATAGGGCTGACCGAGTACCTCAAGCATGGCCGAGCGGGTGTAGCGAGCAAGCACTGCCGCACCACCAATCGCTAAGGTAATAATGGGCAAAATCGCATGTCCCCAAGAGGCATAGCCTCCGCTCGGTAACCATCCTAAAGACACTGCAAAGATCAAGACCAGCAATACCCCCAGGACAAAGCTCGGCATTGAGTGTCCTGCGACAGAAAAACTCATGATCAGCCGGTCTATCCAGGTATTGCGGTGAAAAGCGGCAAAAATGCCAGCTGGGATGCCGAGGAGTAGTTTTAATGCAAAGGCAGGGAGTGTGATGGCGAGGGTGGCGGGTATGGCTTCGAGGACCAGTGACATGGCAGAAGCGCCGTTACGCATGGAGACGCCAAAATTACCGGCCAAGATATTACCGAGATAGCCAAAGTACTGGTGAGATAGAGGCGCGTCGAGCCCCCAGTTCTGGCGAAATGCCTCGATGGCCTCAGGCGGCGCATCGGCAGACAGAATCATCATTGCCGGATCGCCAGACATTCTGAGGATAAAAAATGTAAAGGTGACAACTAGGAGAACGGTCAGACCTGAGCGCGCACCTCGTGTTAATAAATAGTTCATCAGGCAAGGGCTTCGAGTGGAGTGACAAGCAAGGATTCATTCGCTGATGGCATATAGACAAGTGGCGAAGTCCCCGTATGCAAATGACAGGCAACCGAGTGTCGAGCGTCGAGCATCGTTTTGACAGGCGTTTCCGTTTTACAGCGCGCCAGCACACTAGGACAGCGTGGATGAAAAGCGCAACCGGTCGGAATATCAATCGGATTGGGTGGTTCGCCTGTCAACAGAATCCGTTTGCGGGGCGTGCTGTCAGTGCCGAAAGAGCCGCGTGTACCCTTTGGGTGTGACACCGCCGAAATCAATGCAGCCGTGTAGGGGTGCGCTGGTTTGGACAAAATCATTTCTGCGGGGCCTTGTTCGATAATTTTGCCCAGATACATGACTGCTACATCGTCACAGATGTGTCGCACGACACGCAAATCATGGCTGATAAACAACATGGCGAGATTGCGGTTTTTTTGTAACTGGGACAATAAATTAATGACCTGCGCCTGAATCGAGAGATCAAGTGCCGATATGGGCTCGTCACAGACCAGCAACTGAGGCTTGAGCACCAGCGCACGAGCCAGCACAACACGCTGACGTTGTCCCCCAGAAAGTTCGTGGGGATAGCGACCATAGAGATCCTGACCGATGCCGACTGACTCAAGCACTTCTCGAGTAGCGGCTAGCTGCGCAGCGCGATCTCCGATCTTTTGTATCACGAGCGGTTCTTGGACTTGATCGATAATCTTGAGACGACGATCCAGCGCAGCGAGAGGGTCTTGATACACCATCTGCATATCTCTGCGTTGTGCACGCCAATGAGTATTGCGTTTAGCCTGAATCGGTTGCCCCGCAAAGGTGATCTCACCACTCGAGGTGGTAAGTAGGCCAATCAGCATGCGCGCGAGCGTGGATTTTCCGCATCCCGATTCACCGACGAGCCCCAGCGTTTGACCAGCACTGAGTTCCAGTGAGATCTGGTTAACTGCGCGCAAAACACGCGGTTTGGCAAACCATGTTTTTGAGGCGCTGACGTTAAAGTTTCGAGTGACTTGCGTCGCCTTGAGAAGAAGGGTCATGCGTCACGCTCCACATGACATGCCACACGATGCTCGACATGTACCTTACGTAGCGCGGGTATGATGCTGTGACAGTCGTCTCGAGTGAAATCGCAGCGTGGTGCAAAGCTGCAGCCCTTAAAGTCTGTGCCCGCGCTGGGTACTTGGCCGGGAATCGCCTTGAGTGTTATTTGCTCAGCCTCGATCGACGGCATGGCCGCCAAGAGTCCATTCGTATAGGGGTGATGACCCCGCGTAAATAAATCGTCCGAGGGTAAAAGTTCGACAATTCGACCGCCATACATGACGGCTACGCGTTCACTGGCTTCGGCGATGACACCGAGGTCATGAGAGATCACCACAAGGGCCATGTCGGATTCTTTGCGCAATTGATTGAGTAGATCCAAAATTTGCGCTTGAACCGTTGCATCGAGCGCCGTGGTGGGCTCATCTGCAACTAGCAAGTCAGGCTCGCCCGCCAAGGCCATCGCG
>Ga0247833_1002271_pt1 | contig 28463 bp, 15 predicted proteins | sample LaCruzMarch2015__7_FD_187117 | JGI IMG/M metagenome (GOLD analysis project Ga0247833, IMG submission 187117) | Freshwater microbial communities from meromictic Lake La Cruz, Castile-La Mancha, Spain - LaCruzMarch2015_8m | ecosystem: Environmental > Aquatic > Freshwater > Lake | place: Spain... | reverse complement strand
CGCGCTGCCTTGGAACTTTTTTATAAACAAATCATCAAGCGCCGCGCCATTCCATTTCCGGTGAAAGCCGATGGCCCAGAGGAGGAAATCTTGAGTTCTGCCGATAGGCGCAATGCACTGGCGGACGGGTTTTAGGAATGAAAACAGTTCCTCAGCGGGGTGAGGTTTGGTTCATAGACCTTGGTCTGGTTGCCAAGCCTCGTTATGCGCTCGTGCTGGCGGATTTTTAGGAAATTACTCCTCCCCGCCCCGCCTTAGATTCGTCCTCACCATCGCGCCGGACTGGCACGACCTTATCGATCTCGAGGTTTTGCTCGGGCGTGAAGAGCGTGTGTCGGGCAGTGTGGAAGTCCCCATTGGGCTTGAACACGGCCTTGGCGTTTAGCGGCCGGATTGGCCTTTGGTTCCTGTCCAGACTCTGGCGATGAGGTAAGGCGGTTTGCCTTCATCGGCGTTGCCCGTGAAAATGGAACTGCGATGGAGTTGGTTCACCGCGACATACAACCACGAATCGGGACCGAAGCGGACATTGTCGGGGAAGAGGAAGCGGTCGTCGCGAACGAGGCGTGTGAGTTTGCCGTCTGGGCTCATGCGATCGATGGCGTTGTCGCGCAGGTTGGTGATGAAGTGGTTGCCTTCGGCATCGGTGCTGATGCCGTCGGAGACGGGTTTTTTGCCGACCACCTGGATCGCTTGGGCGATTTGCGCGTGGCTGGCACCTTCGCGGAAGAGTCGTGCCGGGACGGAATACAATGTTTTTCCGTTCATGGCGCCGTAGTAGAGCGTCTCGCCATCGGCGGAGAGGGTGATCGGATTGATGGGAACGCGGGCTCTTTCCATTTGGCCGTCGGCACCGGGGAATTTGAGGGTCTGCCCTTCCACGACGAGATCGACATTTTCGGCGTTGAGTGAGGGGTGATCGGTAAAGCGGCGCGCGGTTTTTCGATTGGTGTCGACCACGACGATGGCTGGCGTGGGGCCGCAGTCGGCGATGTAGACGAATCCGCGTTCGGCATCGACGGCCAGATCTTGCATGATGCCGCCGCGGGGCCCGATCGATTCCGGGAAGTCCATGCGGAAGACGGTCTGGCGCGTGTGGATGTCGAAGGCCACGAGTTTGGGTTGGGCGGGTTCGGCCTTGTCGGGCATCCAGTTGCCGTGGTCGGTGACCCAAAGGCGGTCGCGGGAGTCGATGGCCACGCCGTGTGCGGAGTTCAAAACATTCGGGCCACTGCCGGGTGCGGCGTTCCAGCTTTTGTTGGGGAAAGCCTGCCAATTGTTTTTGCCCGGTTTGATCTCGATCAATTGGGCTGGGCCGCGGCGCATCCCGTGCACGCTGGCAAACATGCGGCCGTCTTTCGACGCGGCGACATTTCCAGGCGTGATGTCCAGCTCCGAGACGATTTCAACTTGGCCGATTTTTGGCGATGTGGCCGTTTGGTTTCCAATACCGGAGATGGCCGAAGCGGGGAGATGGGAAGCCGGCTTGGTGGAGCAAGCGCCAAGGACAAGCGCAGCGGCTGAAAATGGGGTGAGTATGGTTTTGGCAAGATGTTTCATTTGAGATTTCCGGGATGATTGAGAGGGAAACCAAAGATTACTTTCAGGGGAAGAGTCCAGTCTACTCAAGAAGGCAGGGTGAAAAAAACTGTGAAAAAACTGTAAGCAGCTCTGGCGTAGGTTGTGGGTCAGGGGGCGATTTGGATGGAAAGAGACTGTGTGGCGTTGCCGCCGGGGGTGGTGGCGGTGAGGTTGGCGGTGAAGTTGCCGCTTGCCGTGGGCTCGCCGGTGATGAGGCGGGTGGTGGCGTTGAAGGTGAGGCCGGCAGGCAGGCCGGAGGCGCTGATGGTGGCGAGGGGAGCCAGGGGACCGCTGCTGTTTGAGGCGGCGACTTGGTGGCTGAAGGGCTGGCCGGCGTGGCCGGTGGCGGTGGGACGGGAGACGAATGCAGCGGCGGGGAAATTCCTCACGGTGCGGAAGCCCGCGTCGTTGTATCCGCCGCCGGCTGCGGTGAACTTGGCTTTCACATTGATGAAGGTGTCGAGTTTGTTGGTGGCGGGCGGGGTTTTGTAGCTCCCGCCCATGAGCGCGGGGTAGTGCGTGTCCGCGCCAAAGGTGTTGTCGCGGGATTGGCTGTCCCAAATCCATTCCCAGACGCTGCCGGCCATGTCGAAAATTCCGTTGGCGTTCGATGGAAGCTGGCGGACGGCGTGTTCGGGCGCATCCATGTTCCAAGTGGCGTTGTAGGAGGCGGTGTTGAGCGTGGCGTTGTTGGAAACCGCCCTGCCGTGGGAGAGCGTTCCGTTGCTTGTCCCGGCGCGGAGCCATTCGGCGGCGGTGGGGAGGCGGTAGCCGTTGGCAGTGGAATCAATCGTGACGGAATCGGTGCGGTTTCCGGCCGGGTAGCCCTGCTCGTAGGTTTGGCCGCTGAGTTTGTAGGCGGGTGCGAGGCCGGCGAGTTCGCTCTTGGCGTTGCAGAATATCAGGGCGTCGAACCAACTTACGCCGACGATGGGGCGGGATTGCCAGTTCGTGCCACCGTAATAGGTCGCGTTGCCGAGGGCGTAGCCGACCGGGAGGTTGTTGGCGACCTCCAACCACTCGCCGGCGGTGACCTCGGTCTGGCTGATGAGGAAGGCGCGGACGGTCTCGGGCGGCAGATTGGCGGAGCCGCCGAAAAGCGCGCCGCCGATGCCCATGGCCAGGCGTGTGAGCAGGTCCGCCGACTCGGCTTGATAAAACTCGTTCAGGAAGGTCTGCAGGCGATTGTTGTAGGCGGTTCCGGAAATCGTTTGGCTGGATTGCTGGAAGGCCGTGAAGCCGCCGTCTTCGATGAAGATGGTGAAGTTCGAGGTGAGGTTGCCGGCGGGGTTGGTGGCCGTGGCGCGATAGGTGGCGTTGGCGCCTTGGAAACGGAGCGAGGGGATGCCCTCAATGGAGGCGCTGGTGGTGATAGTGGCATTGACCGTGGCATTGATGCCGCCCGCGAGGAGGCTGGCGGAGTGGGTGGCATCGGTATCGGCGGAGATGGCCAGGCGTTCCAGGCCTCTCATGAAGGGCACGGGCTGGATGTTCCAGAAGGTGAATTCCGGTTGGTTGAATGAGGTGGGTTTTTTCCAGACCTTGAGCGGGAGGGTGGCCGTGGCGGTGCCTCCGTCGTTTTGCAGGGTGAGGGTGACGGAGAAAGTGCCGGAAGCCGTGGGCGTGCCGGAGATGAGGCCTGTGGTGGCATTGATCGAGAGGCCGGGCGGGAGGCCGCTGGCGGAGTAACTGGTCGGCGAGTTGCTGGTGGGCGGGGTGTAGTTTTGGGCCGAGTTGAGGATATAGTTGACCGGGGTGGTTACCGGGGTGGGCACGGGCGGGGCGGGTTTGATCGAGATCGGGAGTGGGACGGCGGCGCTGGTGCCGGAGGCGTTCTCCACCGTGATGTTGGCGGTGAAATTGCGGGTGAGGCCGTTGAATCCGGTGTTCGACGGCGTGCCGGAGATGATGCCTGTGGTGGCATTGATCGAGAGGCCGTCGGGCAGGCCGGTGGCGGCGTAGCTGCGGACATTTTTGGCGATGGGTTGGATGGTTGCGAAGGCGGCCCCGACTTGGCCGGATGCGGATGTGGCGACCGTGCCGTTGGCGGTGAAGGAGAGCCCGCGGATGGCGGGCGGGCCGCTGCGGACGATACGGAGGCCAACAGTGTTCGAGAACTGGCCGATGTTTTGCGGCTGGTTGAGGGCTGCGGCATCCGAGCCCCATGCCCCGCCGAGGGCTTCGATCGCCTTGGTGGAATTTCCACCCTGCACGATTTCGGCGAGGTTGCCGTTCATATCGAAAATGCCGAGCGCGTTGGCGGTTTTCGAGCCGACCGGGAGGGTTCCCCCGGCGGCGACGCGGAGCGACGGTGAAAGCGAATCGCCATCGACAAGCAACCCGCTGCCCCCGGCCAGGGTGTTGAAGAGCGGGAGGGTGGAGCCCGAGGAGTTGTCGCGGAAAACAGCGACCTCGGTGGCGTCGTTGCTTCCGCTGTAGGTGGTGCTGGAGGAGTTGCCGCCGCGCATGGCCCACTCCCATTCCTCCTGGGTGGGGAGGCGGTAGCCGTTGGCATTGACAAGGTCCGGCACGGGGTCGGCATCGCCGGTGACATGGGACTCGCCGTTCCACAGGCCCGAGCGGTAGGGGCTGCGCGAATTGGATGCCACCCCTTCCTGGAACCGGGTGAGGAGTATGTTGTTTTGGGCCTGCAGGACGGGCCACTTGTAAACCGGGGTGAGGCCGTTGAGTTCGCTGAGGGCGTTGCAGTATTTCGCGGCGTCCGAGTAGCTGAGCGAGTGCATCGGCAGGTCGGCGGTGGCGGCGGTGTTTGGCTGGCTGCCGGTGCCCTGGCCGAAGAACTCGAGCGTTTGGTTCACCGAGATGGTGTTGTTGGCGTCGCGGGCGAGGAGTTGGATTTTTGCGCGATACCAGGCGGGATCGGCATAGGGCGGGCGGAACCTCACGGTGAGGGTGAAGGCGGTGTTGTGGACCGTGTTGATCGAGGCGGTGGGGGCGTTGGTGCCGCCGTTGATGGAGACGCCGATGGCGGGCTGTCCGAATACGGCGAGCTCCGGCTTGCCGTCCGAGCTGAAAGTGAAAGAGAGGTTCTGGCCGGAGAGGTTCGTGACGGTGAAGTTCCGGGACACCGTGGAGTTGGTGGTGGCTTGGCCGAGGTCGTAGGGGTTCCTGCCCAGGGTGGGCTCGGGCAGGATCCAGACTTTTGGCCATCCGGGGATGGTGCTGCCGTTCGGGCTGAAGACGAGCGGCCGGCTCTGCAAGGCTTCATCGAAATCGTAACCGAGGTTGCGGCGCTTGGCGGCATCCACGGCATAGTCCCACTCGGCGCGGGTGACCTCGTATTTTCCGATGGAGAAGGGGTCGATGGTGCTGGATGCGGGGACGGAAACGAGCGAGCGGTCCCTGATGGCGAATGTGGCGGTGGAGTTCGCCGTCGCGGTGGGATTGGTTGCGGAGAGGTTGGCCGTGAAGTTGCCTGCGGCGGTCGGAATGCCCGAAACCACGCCGGTGGAGGCGTTGAGGGTGAGGCCGGTCGGCAGGTCGCTGGCGGAGTAGCCCGTCGGCGAGTTGGTCGCGTTGATTTGGTGGGAGAGGAAAATGCCCGTGAAGCCAACGGGGCTGGCGGTGGCGATCACGGGCGCGGGCGGCAGCGGGAGGATGCGGAGGAGGATGGGTGTGGTGGCGCTGCCGAAGGCGTTCGCCACTGTGATATTCACCGTGAAATTTCCTGCCGTGGAACTGGTGCCGGTGAGGAGTCCCGTGGCGGAGAGGGAGAGGCCCTGCGGGAGGCCGGTGGCGGAATAGGAGGTCGGGGAATTCGTGGCTGCGAGTTGGTAGGAGACAGGTTTCGTGGCGTAGCCGATGGAGGGTGCCAGGTCGCCGGAAACCACGGCGGCGGCGGTGTTGCGGGCGGGGCGCATGCCGCGGTGATCGCAGCCGACACGGCTCCCGAAAGTTAGGTGGGAAATGCCGCCGAGGTTTTTTCCAAGCATGTCGTTGCGGTTGTCCACGCGGAGGAGTTCGGATTGCCACGGGGCGTTCGGCACCAGCGAACCCGCCACCTGCTCGCCGGAGCGGTAGTGACCGCCGCGCTCGCGGCGGTAGCGCGGAACGCCATCGGTGTCGGCGTAGAAATCGAAGCACCACTCGGAGACTCCGCCCGACATGTCGTAGAGGCCGAGTTCGTTCGGGAGTTTCAGCCCGGCCGGGTTTCTGGCTCCCCAAGAGTTGCCATGACACCACGCCACGGCGTTCAGGTTGTTGCCGCCGCTGTAGGTGGAATTTTGGGAGAGGGTGCCGCCGCGTGCGGTCCATTCCCACTCGGCCTCGGTGGGCAGGCGGTAGCCGTTGGCGGCGGGATCGGCCACGGGCTCGCCATTGGTGCGCGCCAGGTCGCCGGAGCCGGTTTTGAACGCGGTGCCATCCAAGTAATAAACCGGGGCAAGACCCTCCTTCTGGCTGCGGGCGTTGCACCATTTGGCGGCGTCATACCATGTGAAGTTGTTGGCGGGTTGGAGGGGGGCGGTGGCGGCGTTCCGGGCCACGGTCGTGGAGTTGTCCGAGAAATCGTAGCCGTTCGCGGCGCCCCAGGAACGGATGGCGTTCCACTCGACCCAGGTGGTTTCGAATTTGGAGATTTGGAAGCGGCCGACACCTGTGCCATTGAGTGTGTTCGAGGTGCGGAGGGTGCCGTTCTCGACTTCCACGAAGCCGGTGGAGACCGAGAGGTTCACCGTGGCGTTGCCCGAGCCGGCGGGGTTCGAGGCGGTGACGGTGAAAGTGTAATTCCCCGGCGCGGGCATTCCCGAGAGGAGACCGGAGGTGGCGTTGAGGGAGACGCCGGCGGGCAGACCGGAGGCGGAGTAGCCGGTCGGGGAGTTGGTGGCTGTGATTTGGTAGGCGAGGGCCGGGTGGGTGGCGATCGAGGTCGGACTGGTGATGGCGGGCTTGTCGAAAACGGCGATGGAGAGCGTGGAAGCGGTGGTGGCCCCGTTCGAGGCGGTGGTGCCGATCGAGTAATTGCCCGCTTGGGCGGTGCCGGTGAGCGCGCCGGTGGTGGCGTTCAGCGAGAGCCAGGGTGGCAGCGCGGTGGCGTTTCCAAATGCGAGGGGGGTGAGGGAAACGGACTGGTTGTTCGTGGCGGCGAGGATGTGGGTGAAGGGTTGTCGGGCGTAACCGATGGCTGTGGCATTCGAGGTGAAGGCGGGGGCCACGGGCAGGACGCGGATTTGGATTGGCGCGGGAATGGATGTTCCAGCGGGGTTCGAGGCGGTGGCGTTCACCGTGAAGTTGCCGATCTGGGCGGGAGCGGTGCCGGAGAGCAGGCCTGTGGCGGTGTTGAGCGAGAGCCAGGATGGCAGGGCGGTGGAATTCCCGTAGCCGGTGGCATTCGTGGCTTCGATTTGGTGTGAGAACGCAGTCCCGACCGTGGTGGTGAGCGGGGTCGGGGCGGAAACCACGGGTCGGCCAAGGATGGTGATTGAGAGGGTGCCGAAGCCGGTGGCGCCATTCGAGGCGGTGAGGTTGGCGGTGGTGGTTTCGGGCGGTGCGTCGGCGGAACCTGCAACGATTCCCGAGACGACCCCCGTGGTGGCATTGATCGAGAGGCCGTCGGGGAGGCCGATGGCGGAGTAACTGGCCGGGGAGTTGGTGGCATTGAGGCTGAAAATGAAATTCGCGCCGCGGTAGGCGGTGGCGGCCCAAGGATTGATGAAGACCGGGTTGAGCGGGAGGACACAGACGAGCAGCGACCCCTGCGCGGAGCCGATCGAATTCGAGGCGGTGAGGTTGGCCGTGAAGTTCCCGACTTGGGAGGGGGTGCCGGTGAGCAGGCCGGTGGTGGCGTTGAGGCTGAGCCCGGCGGGCAGGCCAGTTGTGGCGGTGAGGTTGTTGGAATTGAAAACGGGGACAGCGAATGTGATCGGTTGGCCGACCGTTACCGAGGCAGTGATGTTGGCAGTGAAGGCCGGGGCGGCCGCGGCGGATGGGAGGGCGAGGCGCAAACCGTCGAATTCGTGGCGGGATTCCGGCGTTCCCGCCGAGAAGGTTCGTTGCTCGCCTTGGGCCAGTGTTTCTCCGGAACCATTCAGAGCGCCGCCAACCGAGGCACCGTCAGGGAACGACCCGTTTTTGGTGACCCACTCCTCCACATTTCCGCTCATGTCGAAAATGCCGAGGGCGTTCGGGAGCTTCAGACCACCGGGTTGGGCCCGCCCCTCGGTTGTGCTCAAATCCACATTGAACCAGGCCACATCGGCCATGGTGTTGCCTCCGCTGTAGGTGAAGTTCGAAGTGGTGCTCGCACCGCGGGCGGCCCAGAACCATTCACGGTGGTCGGGCAGGCGGTAGCCGTTGGCGCCGGGGAGGGCGACGAAGCCTTCGACGAAATACGATTCAAAAACGCTGTTCCGATTATAGCCGATCCCTCCGGTCTTCCAAACACTGCCGTCCTGTTTGCGGTAGGCGGGCACCAAGCCTTCAACCTCGCTGCGGGCGTTGCACCATTTGATGGCGTCGTTCCAAGAAACATTCCGGGCGGAGCGGTTGGCCTGGCTGCTCTGGGGCAGGTCGGTATAGCCCCGTGAAGCCGCCCAGGAGCGGACGGCATCCCACTGGCTTCCGGAAATTTCAAGACGGCCGATGCGGAAGGCGGCGGTGACGTTTCCGGCCGGGACCTCCACGAATGCGGAGAGGATGGAAAGGGTGAGATTGGCGGTGGTGGTGCCGGCGCGGTTGGCGGCGGTGACGCGCACGGTGAAGTTGCCGGAGGAAGCGGGTGTGCCTGAAATGGCGCCGGTGGTGGAATTGAGCGTGAGGCCGGTCGGGAGGGCGGTGGAATTTCCGAACACCAGCGGGACCGTGTCGCCGTTGGTGGCATTGAGCGTGAGGCTGAAGGGGATTCCCTGGTGGGCGGTGGCGGCGAGGTTGCCGGTGAAAGCGGGCAGTGGCACGAGGGAGCCGAAATTGAAGTCCACGGTGGCGTTGCCCGTGCCGCCGGGATTGGTGGCAAAGAGGGTGACGGAGAGATTGCCCGGCGCGGCGGGCGTGCCGGAGATGACCCCCGTGGCAGGATCGAGCACGAGCCCTTCGGGCAGCGCGGATGTGGAGTAGCGTTGCGGATTGTTGGTGGCGTTGATCGTATAGCTGGTCGCCACATTGGCATTGCCCGGTTGGGGTGCGGTGGCCGCCACAACCGGCGGCGCGGGCTTCGGCGCGATCGTGAAAACCACATCGGCGGTTTTCGATCCGAACTCGTTCGAGGCGGCAAGGATGGCGCTGATGTTTCCAGACTGGGTGGGGATGCCGGAAATGGTGCCGGTTTGCGGATCGATTTCGAGGCCCACCGGCAGGCCTTGGGCGCTGAAGGTGGCGGGTGAGGCCGAGGTGACATTGTGGCTGAACGCATAGCCGAAGGCGCCGGTGAACACGCCGCCGGGCACGGAAAAATCGGGCGCGCCGGAGGCAACGGCGAGGGCGAGCGTGGCGGTGGATTTTTTGGCATTGGACGCTTCCAGCGTGACGGGGTAGTTGCCGGCCACGAGCGGGGTGCCGGAGATGAGGCCGGTGGCGGTGTTGAGCGAGAGGCCGCGTGGCAGGCCGGTGGCTTTGTAGGAGGTGGGGCTGTTCGCCGCGGTGATCTGGTATTGGAAAGCCTCTCCCTGTTTGGCGGAAGCCGAGAGGTTGCCGGTGATGGCAGGCGAGTCTTGACCGATGACGGTGATGGTGATCGGGCGGGAGATGGTTTCGCCGTTTTTCGAGGCCTCGACCACCACCGTGTGGGCGGCCTCGAATGTCGGAGTGCCGCTGATAGCGCCGGTGGTGGCGTTCAACGAGAGCCCGGCCGGCAGCGACCTGGCCCTGAAAACCACCCCCGTGGTGTTGGTGGCGAGGGTGGCGGTGAAAGGTTGGTTGAGCGAGGCATTGAACGAGGCCGATCCAGTGAATGCGAAGGGCATGTTTCGCGCCAGGCGGATGCCAGTCAGGGAGTCCGAGAAATAGGAAGTATCGTTGAAATCCACGGCGCCACCATCGTAGATGGGGGATGAGGCGCCCCCGCCCGTCCAAGTCCAAAAGCCGCGGACATAGTCCAACCTTTCCCAGACATTTCCATTCATGTCGTGAATGCCGAGTTCGTTGGCGGCCTTCGAGCCGACCGGTTGGGGTTGATTGTTGCTGTTGCCGTCGTGCCACGCCACCTCGGTGGCATTGTTGCTGCCGCTGTAGGCGAAGTTTCTCGAGAGCTGTCCGCCGCGCTTGGCCCATTCCCACTCGCTGAGCATGGGGAGGCGATAGCCGTTGGCGGCCGGTTGTGTTAAATTTGAAGTCGAGTATCCGGCAAAATCCTCGGGGTTGAGCTGGGTTCCCGTTTTGAAAACCGGGGTGCCGGTGGCATTGAGGGTGTAAACTGGCGTGAGGCCTTCCATCTCGCTCTTGGCATTGCACCATTTCATGGCGCTGAGGATGTCTGCAGATTGCACCGGACGGCTACCGCTCCCCGCCACCGCCGCCAAGTCGGTATATCCATTCGATGTGGCCCAATCGGCGACATAGCTCCACTCGTCCCAAGTCACCTCGGTGCGGCCGATTTGGAAATCCGCCACGGGGGTGGCATTCCCTCCATGGCGACTTAAATCGACGGAGCCATTGCCCACTGGAACGAGTTCCGTGATGCTGCGGGCGACGCGGAAGCCGAGCATCGTGTCCTTCCAATCGTGCGGCCATTGAGCCACATCCACGGCACCGCCGCCACGGTAGGAGAGCTTGGACCAAGGGTCCGCCCAGAAATTGAAGCCGCCGCCGCGGAGCCGCCGCCCGCCATTGAGGGGGTCCCAGCACCACTCCCACACATTCCCGCTCATGTCATGGATGCCAAGTTCGTTGGCGAGTTTGGTGGCGACGGCCTGGGTGCCGACCCACCTGTTGAACGCGGAATTATAGATTAGGAATCCCGGCGAATTGTCGAAGGTCCATGCGACATCGGCCGGGTTGTTGCCGCCGCTGTAGGTGTAGTTTTTCGTGAGGAGTCCGCCGCGGGCTGCGAAGTCCCACTCGGCCTCGGTGGGGAGACGGTAGCCGTTGGCGCCGCCGCGGAGTGCGACGGCGGTGACATTGCCGGTTTTGTAGGTGGCGTTGCCGTTGAGGTAAACCGGGACGAGTCCTTCGCGTTCGCTGCGGGCATTGCACCATTTGACCACCTCGAACCAGTTCACATTCCGCACGGGGTGGTCGGCGGCGGTGCCGTCGCCGGTGTTCGCGAGGTCCGCGTAGCCGTTGGAGACTGCCCAGTTCCTGACATCCTGCCATCTGGCCCAAGTGACTTCGGTGGTGCCGATGCGGAAGCCGGCCACGGCGTTGCCCGAAAGCCCCGAGGCCGGCGGCAATGTGCCGCCTTGGACAAAGGCAAGCTCGTCCTTGAGGGAGAGGTTGAGCGTTCCGGTGGCGGTGCCGTTCGCGGTGGTGGCGGAAATGGCGACCGAGTAATTCCCGGCGAAGGCGGGCGTGCCGGTGATGGCTCCGGTGGTGGCGTTGAGGGTGAGGCCGGTCGGAAGGCCGCTGGCACTGTAGGTGGGCGTGCCGCCGCTGGCAGAGAGGTTCGCGGCGAAGGAGAGGCCGGCGGTGCCATTGACCGTGGATGCGCTGGTGATGGCCGGCCCCGCAGGCTGGACGACAATGATCAGGTCTGCCGCAACGGAGTGGTCGGCATTGATGGCTTGGATGGTGGCGGGATAGCTGCCGGCGGTGGTGGCGTTGCCGGAGAGGAGGCCCGTGGTGGAATTGAAGGTCAGCCCGGCGGGCAGGCCGGTGGCATTGTAGGAAACCGCATTCGTGGCGGTGAAGGTTTGGTTGACCGTGGCTGCGGGCAGTTGGACTTCGAGGGATGTGGGGAAATTGCTGAACACGGGCACCGGCTCCACGACGCGGATGGCGAGCGTTTCGGTATTGTTGGCGCTTTGGCTGTTGGAAGCGCGGATCGTCGCATTTGTGGTGCCGCGCGTGGTCGGCGTGCCGGTGATCCGTCCATCGGCAAACGAGAGCCCTGCGGGAAGCCCGGTGGCATTTGAGGTTTCAAAGTTTCTTCCACCAATCGCGTAGATGAATGGCACGCCCCTGGTGGCATTGGCCGAGAGGGCCGTGGTGATCCAAGGGAGTTCGGAATTGCGGGCCAGCCGGAAGCCGATGGTCGGGTGGATGGATGCCCCGGTGGTCCCGGCGATGGAAAGGGAGCTGTCCTGGGTGGACCAACCGCCCCCGATGGCGGTGGATGGGCCGGCGAGTTCCCACGCATTGCCATTCATGTCGTAAAGTCCGAGCTCGTTCGGGGCCTTGCCCGCAACGGGGCGTGATTGGCCGCCGCTATTGGCCGCAAACCAGGCAACGGCGTCCAGCGAATTGCCGCCGCTGTAGGTGAAGTTGCCGCCTTGCAGGCCGCCGCGGGCCGCCCATGCCCACTCCGCCTCGTTCGGCAAGCGGTATCCGTTGGCTGCGGGATCGGCGGAAGGCGACGAACTTCCCGTCAGCAGCACGGCGCCGTTGACCTTGTAAACCGGCTCCAACCCGTCCCGTTCGCTCTTGGCGTTGCACCATTTCACCACATTGATCCATGAAACACTGGCTGCGGGATTCAAGGGGCCGGTGGCGGTGGCATTGCCGATCGAGTAGCCGTTCTTCAACGCCCAATCGCGCACTTCGTCCCAATCCGCCCCGGTGGTCTCGGTGCGGGCGATGCGGAATGGCGGCACCCGCGTGCCGTAACGGCTGCCGCCGGGGACATCGACGAACGGTTCGAGGAACGAGAGGGACAGTGTGGCCGTGGCGTTTTGTTGGAGGTTTTGGTTCGCGGCGGTGAGGGTGACGGTGAAATTCCCGGCCGTGGCGGGCGTGCCCGAGATCACTCCCGTGGTGGAATTGATGGTGAGCCCGGCGGGCAGTTCGCTGGCCGTGTAGGTGGTGGTGGAGTTCCAAGTGGTGGCATTGACCGAGTAGCGGAATCCGGCGCCGGACATGCTGGTCGCGCTGAGAGGGCCATTGATGGCGGGCGCGGGCGGCTGGGCGGCGACTACAATTTTCAACCGGGTGGTGAAATTGCCGGAGGTGTTGCTGGCGGTGATATTCGCGGTGAAGGTTCCGTTCACCGACGGGGTGCCGGAGACAAGGCCCGTGGCGGCATCGTAGGACAGGCCGCCGGGCAGGTCGCTGATGGCGATTCCCGCAGGGTTTTCGGCGGGCACCAGCACGGCGAACGCCAATGGATAACCTTGCATGCCGGCGGCGGACAGGTTGGCCGCGAGGAACGGCAGGGAACTGTTCCGGGCCGGGCGGAAGCCGATGTTGTTCGTGCGGTCGCCGGGATTGGCCGTTCCGTTAGTGGACAAGCGAGGGTCGACATCAAGGTAACTGCCGCCGCGGATTTGACCGGTCTCCTGGAGGAGTTCCCAAACATTTCCGGTCATGTCGAAAACACCGAGTTCGTTGGCCGCCTTGCCCCCGACCGGCAGCGTGCCGCCGCGCACCCAATTCGGGAAATAGTAACTGCCGAGGTTGTAAAGATTGTCGAGTTTCACGGGGGCGGCGTCGGAGTTTTGGCGATACCATCCCGCGGCGTTTGCGTCGTTGCTTCCGCTGAAGGTGTATCCGAGGCCGGCCAATCCGCCCCGCGCGGCCCAATCCCACTCGGTCGCCGTTGGCAGGCGGTAGCCATTGGCCAGCGGGTCGATCGCGGGCGCGGCTTCGCCCGAGGTGTAGGTGGCGCCATTAAGGATGTAGGCGGGCAATAGCCCTTCCATCTCGGACTTGGCATTGCACCACTTCGCGGAGTCATGCCAATTGATGTTCCGCACCGGGTTGTCGGCGGCGCTGCCGTTGCCCACAGCAAAATCGTAGGTTCTGTTCCCGGCGAGCGCCCAGGTCCGGACCCTCTGCCATTCGTCCCAGCGCACTTCGGTCCTGGCGATCTCGAACCCGGCAACCTTGCGTCCGGCGGGATCGTCCCAAGTGGTGTTCACGCCACGCACGGCGACCATGGGTTCCCTGATGGTGAAAGTGAAATTGGCGCTCGCGGCGGAGTCCGCGTTCGAGGCCGTGACAATGGCATTGAAGGTTCCCGCCGCGGTCGGGCTTCCGGAGAAAATGCCAGTCGTGGCATTCAAGGAAACACCCGGCGGCAACTGGGTGGCGTTCACGCTGTAGGCGGTCGGTTGGTTCGTGGCATTGATGGAGAACGACAGCGGGCTCCCCAGCGAGGCGGCCAGCGAAAGCGGTCCCTGGAAGGAAATCTGTGCCGTGTTCCTCGCGATGCGGAATCCGACCTCGAACGAGCGTTCGAGCGCGGAGGCGGATGGCACGCTATAGTTGTCCAAGGCAATCGCGACAGGCGCGGAGTTCCAATTCCCGCCCCAAACTTTTACCGAATCCCTTGCGGCATCGGGGCCGATGATGAAATCCCAAACCCACTCGCCGACATTGCCGGTGAGGTCGAACAAGCCAAGGCTGTTGGGCGTTTTTGACCCAACGGGCATTGTGCCCCGGGCGTCAACGATTCTGGGATCGGCACCGGGCGAATTGCCAAGGTGCACGGCCAACGGGTTGGCATCGTTCCCGCCGCTGTAGGCGAAGGACTCGTTGGCCCCGCCTTTGGATGCCCACCAGAATTCATACCGGGTCGGCAAGCGGTAGCCGTTGGCGGAGGCGTTCACCCCAATCGCATCCGGCCTGGGTTGCCCTGACCGGAAGGTTTGCGAGTTCACCGAATAACACGGCTGCAACCCTTCGCGCTCGCTGCGGGCGTTGCACCACTTGAGCACATCGAAGAAGTTGACGCCACGCACCGGATGGCTATCGGCACTGCCTTCGCCCGCCGCGAGTTCGTAGCCATTGGCAATCGCCCACTCGCGCACCGCGCGCCACTCGCCGAAAGTCGTCTCCGCCCTCGCCAAGCGGAATGCTGGCAAGCCACCGCGCCAATCTCCCTCGATGTAAAATTGGCCGTTCCCAAAAAAGTATCCATATTGCCCGGGATCGAAGGCGGGCACATCGCGAAGCGGGGCCAAAACGGAAATGCCAAGCGTGGAGTTCCCGGTGCCCGCACCATTCGTGGCGGAAATGGAAACCGTGGCATTGCCGCTGGCGGGCGGGGTTCCAGAAAGCTCGCCGGTGGTGGCGTTGAGGCCCAGCCAGGCGGGCAGGCCGCTGGCGCCAAAGGACGATGGAAGGAAGGTGGCGGGAATCCGGTAGCTGAACGGCACGCCCGCGAATGCGAAAACCGTGGAGGGACCGGTGATGGCAGGCCGGTCCAACACGCCTTGGATGCGGAGCGTCGCGCGCGAAATGCCCATGGAGTTTGTCGCCGTGATGTTCACCGAAAAATTCCCTGCGGACTGGGGCGTGCCCGAGAGGACGCCGGTTGTGGAATTGACCGTGATCCAGGAAGGGATTCCCGTGGGATTTTCAATCGAGTAGGAGCGCGGGGCGTTCGTGGCGTTTAGAGAAAAGCTGAACGCCTCGCCCACATTTACCACCCGCACCGCGGAGAGGTCCAAGCCGGGCGGGGCGGAAGGCGCAGCGTATTCATCATAAAGGGCCACAGCCTCGGATGGGGAAAGCCCGCGGTCGTAAATCCTGACTTCGTCGAATGTGCCGAAAGGTTGGTTCCCGCCGTTGTTGCCGATTTTCGTCACGGGCACCGGCACCACAGCCGCCGCCGTGCCCATCAGGGATCCATCCACATAGAATTTCGTCTCCCCGCCCGAAGCGACCGCAGCGAGGTGGCGCCATCCCGCGCCGATCGCGCCCAAATTCAACCCCGAGGAGAAGAATCCGTCGTTGTAAACGCCAAGGTTCCCTGCACCGTCGGCAATGACATGGTGGCGGCTTCCCGCTCCCCAGGCAAAGGTGCGCCAGTCATTGATCGAGGGAATCGGGAAGCGAATCCATGCGGCAACCGTGTAGTTTCCCGAACCGGCGGGAAGGACCGGCGCATTGAGGGACAGGTGGCTGCCGCCGCTGGCGCAGGAGACGGCCCCGCCCGTGTAGCCATCGGCGGCGAGCGTGGCGCCGTCTGAAAGCGTGGCATTCGGCCCGCTGCCGGAGACATCGGCTGTGGAATTCCCATCGAAGCGGTAATGCGCCACCAGCCCGGGGATTTTCTCGGCGGCCGCCCCGTAAACCGGAAGCTTTGCCACGGCGCCCCGGGAGTCGTTGGAAAGAATCTGAATCTCGGAACTGAACGCGCCCGCCCGAAAAGGTGCAAAGTAAACATCGATGCTTTGCGAAGTCCCCGCCGCAACGACAAAATTCCCCGACAAGTTCCCCGAAAACCCCGGGGGAAAAACAATGCTCTGGACGGTCAAATTCCCGGTGCCGGTGTTGGCGACCTGCATTGGCCTCACCGCAAATTGGCCGGTGTCAAGATTGCCGAAAAATAGGTCGCCGGAGGCCGATGCAAGCCGCGTCCCCTCGCCCACCCCGCTCGCGGCAATCGTGTCGTTGCCCGAAGTTGCGGTGGAATTCACCGTGATGTTGCCGCCGTAGGATTGGATCGCCACTGGCGCGAAGCTGACCGTGACATTCTGCGAGGCGCCGGGCGAAATCATGCCACTCCAATTCCCGCTGAAGCCCGCCGGGTAGAGGATAGAATTAACGGTCAGGTTGCCCGTGCCAGCGTTCGAAATCGTCAGCGTGCGGTTCGCGGTTTCGTTGACCGTGACCACCCCGAAATCGAGATCGCCTGCGAGCTCGACCATGGCAGGCGACGCGGTTGGAATCCGCAAACGGTAGAAACCCCTGGTGGCATTTCCAACGGCGTGGAGGAATGAGCCGCTGGTATTGTTGGCGGAAACCGTGGTCCAACTTGACAAATTCGTGCTGTGCTCGAGATCGGCTCTCCCGCTGAGCGACGCATTCCATGTCACCGAGGCATTGCCTCCATTGAGAAGCACCGTGACTCTGGGGGCGTTGATGGCGGAAGCATAACCGAGAGAAATAAAGGCTATGAATGGAAGGATAAAACGCACTTATTTCATCAATCACCCCTAAAGCCGGCGGAGTCAAGTGTATTTCAAAAAGGTATTTCAAAAAGGTCGAGCGTGGACTCGGGGCGTTTGGTTGGAAGCGGGTGCCCTTTCCCAGCGCCAAGGGGGGGGAACGAGATTATCCCATACCAAACAGGCTCGAAAGGAAGAAACGTGCCAGTAGAGCGGTTCCACAAAAAAACGGCGGGCTTTTGGCCCGCCGCTTTCTGAATTTTTAGTGAGTTCGACTCAGCGCATTTTGCCGCCGTAGATGGCGTTGTCTCCGAGCTCCTCTTCGATGCGGAGGAGTTGGTTGTATTTGGCGACGCGGTCGGTGCGGCAGAGCGAACCGGTCTTGATCTGGCCTGCGTTCGTGGCCACGGCGATGTCGGCGATAGTGACATCTTCAGTCTCGCCGGAGCGGTGGCTGATGACGGCGGTATAGCTGTTTTCCTTGGCGAGTTCGATGGCGTCGAGCGTCTCGGTGAGCGTGCCGATTTGGTTCACTTTGACGAGGATCGAGTTTGCCACACCTTGGTCGATGCCTTTGCGGAGGAATTCCACATTGGTGACGAACAGGTCGTCGCCAACCAGCTGGGTGGTCGAGCCGAGCGCGTCGGTGAGTTTTTTCCAGCCGACCCAATCGTTTTCGGCGCAGCCGTCCTCGATCGAGATGATGGGGTATTTTTTGCAGAGACTGGCGTAATAAGCGACGAGCTCGTCGGCGCTGCGTTTCGATCCATCGGACTTCTTGAAGACATAGGCCTTCTTGGCGGAGTCGTAGAACTCGCTGGAGGCGCAATCGAGGGCGATGAAGATTTGCTTACCGAATTTGTAGCCTGCGGCTTTCACGGCCTTGGCGATGGAGTCCAGGGCGTCCTCGGCGCTGGAGAGGGCCGGGGCGAATCCGCCTTCGTCGCCGATGGCGGTGGAAAGCTTGCGACCTTTGAGTTCGCTCTTGAGCGCATGGAAAATCTCGGTGCCCGCACGAAGGGCCTCAGAGAAGGTCGGGAAGTCCTTTGGCACGATCATGAACTCCTGGAAATCAATCGGAGCATCGCTGTGCGCGCCACCGTTAAGGATGTTCATCATCGGCACGGGAAGGACCTTGGCGTTGGGTCCGCCGAGATATTTGTAAAGGGGCTGCCCAACCTGCGCGGCGGCGGCCTTCGCGGTTGCGAGGGAAACGGCAAGGATGGCATTGGCTCCGACTTTCTTTTTGGTCGGGGTGCCGTCAACCGCAATCATGGTTTTGTCGACAGACACCTGATCCGCCGCATCGAGACCGATGAGAGCGGGAGTGAGAAGTTTGGAAACATTCGCGACCGCTTTGTTTACGCCTTTGCCGAGGTAGCTGGATTTGTCTCCGTCGCGAAGTTCAACGGCCTCATGCTCTCCAGTGCTGGCGCCGCTGGGAACCGCTGCGCGGCCGATGGCGCCGCCGGCGAGTTCGACATCGGCTTCGATAGTAGGGTTGCCGCGAGAATCAAGGATTTGGCGGGCTCGGATGGAAAGAATAGTGGTATCGGACATGGTGTTTTTTTAAATGAACTCCCCAGAAACCAACTCGATTCTCCACTTGCAAGCTCAATCGCGACGAGGAAAGCGGACGGCAAGGAAGATGGAGGCATAGGGTTGATCGCAGGCGGTCGTGGATTTATGGTGCTCCACTCACAACCACTGAAAATCCATCCCACCTATGCAGCAATTTGAAAGCCTTCGCGCCTCGTCGCTTTATTGCAAGAAGTGTGCCACCGCCATGCCGGTGCGCGAGAAGCTTCTTCTCGTCCTGCCCGACAAGGAAATCTACGACTATCTTTGCACAGGCTGTGCATCATCTGTTGGTCAGCGCGAGGTCTCTGCGGGCGAACTCATGATGTCAAGATCTCAAATGCCACGCCAAGCGGCGACATCACGATTGGGCTTCTAAGACATGTTGCGCGTTGTTTTTTGCGGCACCGGGGAGATCGGACTTCCCGCTTTGAGGGCTCTCCTGGATTCAGGAAAATACGAAGTGCCCGGTGTCATCACGCAGCCCGACAAGCCCGCTGGACGCGACCTGAAGCCGCGAGCTTCGGCGATCAAGCAACTCGCCATCGAGCGAGGCCTTCCTGTTTACCAGCCTCCGAAACTCCGCGATGCGGCTTCCCTCGAAATGCTGCGAAGCCTGGAGCCCGATGTGATGGTCGTAGTGGCCTACGGGCAGATTCTGCCGAAGTCCGTCCTGGAACTGCCACGCCTTGGATGCCTCAATCTCCACGCCTCCCTCCTGCCTCGCCATCGCGGCGCCTCGCCAATCCATGCGGCCATCCTCGCTGGCGACGCCAACACCGGCATGACGGTGATGTATATGGACGAGGGTCTGGACACCGGAGATGCGCTGCTGGAGAGATCCCTTGCAATAGGCCCGCAAGAGACGACTGGAGAACTTCATGACCGACTGGCCGACATCGCCGCCCCCTGCCTTCTCGACGCCTTGGATCTCCTCGCAGCGGGAACCGCTCCCCGGAGTCCGCAAGATTCAAAAAACGCCACCTATGCGCCGAAATTGAAAAAAGCGGATGGCTGGCTCGATTGGAACAAATCCTCACAGGAAGTCGCCCTGCGGATACGGGCTATGTCTCCATGGCCAGGAGCCTTCGCGCGCATCTCGGGCCATCTTTTGAAAATCCATGCAGCCACCGCACACGCGTCTTCGGGCCTTCCCGGTGAGGTCCTGCAAGCCGATGCCGATTCTCTGGTCGTCGCCTGTGCGACGGGCTCCTTGAGTCTGATGACCGTGCAACTCCAAGGACGCAAGAGCCTGCCTGCGGCCGATTTTCTACGCGGTTTTCCGCTGGCTCCAGGCGCTCGTTTTGATTTGTCCTTTTCTCCGGAGCCGTGATGCGATTCTATGTGGGCACTCGCCCATGTCCCAAACATCTCAAGTCCGTTATAAAAGGGTCGTGCTCAAACTCAGCGGAGAAGTTCTCCGCGAACCAGGGAGCCGCGACAGCATAAGCCCCGAAGTCGTCCAAAAAATCGCCTCTCAGGTTGCAGAGGCCCAGAAACTCGGAGTCGAGCTGGCCATCGTCATCGGTGGCGGCAATATCTGGCGCGGCCTCACAGCAAGCCACCGGGGAATGAACCGCACCACAGCGGACTACATGGGCATGTTGGCCACTGTCATTAACGGCCTCGCCCTCATGGCGGCCCTCGAAGCCCAAGGCATCGAAGTCCGCGTGCAAACAGCCATCGAGATGCAGAACCTCGCCGAGCCGTTTATCGTTCGCCGCGCCACGCGCCACCTCGAACTCGGCCGTGTCGTTATCTTTGTCGCCGGCACAGGCAATCCCTTCTTCTCGACCGACACCACCGCCGCCCTCCGCGCCGCAGAGATCGGAGCACAGGTCATTTTGAAAGCCACGAAAGTCGATGGCATCTACGACTCAGATCCCGTGAAAAACCCGGAGGCCAAGCGTTTCACCCACATAAGCTATTCGGACGCCCTCTCGCGCCGCCTGCAGGTCATGGACTCGACCGCCTTCAGCCTTTGCATGGACAACAAAATGCCGATCATCGTTTTTGATATGAACAAACCCGACAACATCCGTTTGGCCATCACCGGCGGGCAGGTGGGCACTCTTGTCTCTGAAAAATCCGAAGAGCCACAATGAGTATCGAAGAAATTATTTTTGAAGCCGAGGAAGGCATGGAAAAAGCTGTGGCCTTCATGACCCAAGAATTTGCAGCCATCCGCACCGGCAAAGCCTCTCCAGCCCTCGTCGAGAATATCGATGTCGAAGCCTACGGCTCCACGATGAAACTCAAACAACTCGCACTCATCACCTCGCCCGAACCCCGCCTGCTCGTCATTCAACCCTTTGACGGCACGACTGTCCGCGACATCGAGCGCGCTTTGAACGAATCCCGCATCGGCATTCATCCGGCAGTGGATGGTAAAATCATCCGCCTCCCGATTCCTGAACTCTCTGAAGAACGCCGCCGCGACTTGGCCAAAACCGTAAAAGGCATCGCCGAGGAATCCCGCGTGCGCGTGCGCTCCAGCCGCCGCAATGCGATGGATGCCGCAAAGAAAACCCAAAAGGACGGCAAGATGAGCGAAGACGAACTTCGCGACACAGAAGGCGAGGTTCAAAAACTCACCGACCGCTTCGTCGCGGATATCGACAAGCACACCGCTTTGAAAGAGGCGGAATTGATGAAAATATGAAAGCCATCGCCGCTCTCCTCGCCGTATTCTTTCTCGCTACGACTTTACAAGCCGAAGTCGTGCGTGAGGCTCCCTCCTTCACCTGGACCGACTCCACAGGCTCCGCCAAACCGCTCAAAAACCTGCGCGGGCAACCGGTGGTCCTCGTGATCGCCAACAGCCCGCAACAAGGAGCCTTCCGCTCCCAAGTCGGCCAACTCCAAAAAATCTACGAACGCTTCGCCGCAGAGAAAGTCCTCTGCGTCGCGGCTTTTTCAGGCGAACAAGACATCATCCGCTCAAACATCCCCTTCCTCACAGTGCCCGACGGCCCCGGCGCGGCCGCCGCCTACGATACGCCCACAGGCTTCGCCATCGCCGTGATCGGAGCGGATGGCAACCTCGACTGCTTCAGCACACGCGTGATGCCCGCCCAGCGCATCTTCGACATCATTCAAAACTCTTACGCCAAACAAAAACAACTCCGCCGCGATTGATGTCTCCAGCCTCAAGCCCACACGCCACTCGATAAGCGTGCGCCGAGCCAAACTTAAAACTTAATTCTTAAAACTTCCCATGAGCTTCCAAGACCAAATCAACCAAGACATCAAAGCCGCAATGCTCGCCCGCGAATCCGAGAAGCTCGGCGTTCTCCGCATGCTCAAAACCGCCCTCATGAACTCAGCTATCGAAAAAGGCGGAGCCGGCAGCACACTCGACGAGACCGATGCACTCGCCATCGTGCGCAAAGAAGTTAAGAAGCGCCAAGATTCCGTAGAAGCCTTTGAAAAGGGCGGCCGACCCGAATTGGCTGCCACCGAGAAGGCTGAAATTGATATTCTCAACACTTATCTCCCCCAACCCCTCTCCCCCGAGGAAGTCACAGCACTCGTCATAGCCGCCATCGCCGAAACCGGTGCCACCAGCCGCAAGGAAATGGGCGCTGTCATGAAGATTGTCAACGAAAAAGCTGCAGGCCGCGCCGATGGGCGCACGATCAGCTCAGAGGTCCAAAAACACCTCGCCGCCTGAGTTTTTTCGCGTCCCCTACCGTTGCCGATCCGCTGGCACGCTGAGAAACCGGCTGCCGACAGCAACAAACCTCCACGGGAAATCCGCCGACCGCGTTATCCCAATCCGCCTGCAAGCTTGGATATCAGGCGCAGCGCTCGGAAGATGAAACGCAGCCATTGGATCGGACAAAAAATCCCTCCCATGAAAAGCCCCATCGATCCCCAAAGCGCGGGTGAGTTTGCCCGGACCGGAACAAAGGTTTTTGAGCGTCGTCCCGTTGCGGCGGAGAGTCATTTCCTGGATGCCGCATGTCGGTTCCAAAGCACGAATCAAAACAAAGCCATCCTCAGGGCCCCCTTTCACAAGGAAGTTCAAAAGCCAGTGCACGCCGTAGTTCAGATACACATACGCCGCACCCGCCGGCATCCGTTTCACGAACTGCCTCGAGGAAGGCCGCGTGAATGTATGACACGCCTCATCATCGCAAACCGAATACGCCTCGGTCTCCACAATCACGCCGCCACTACCATTCCAAACCAACTCGCAACCGATCATCTCCCGCGCACAAGTCACGGGATCGCGTTTGAAAAAACCATCCCGAGTGCTCATTGGAAAGAATTGTAAAGCGTTGCCAAGACGTTTCAATTCTTGATTGCATTCTCGGCTTGCTGAATGTGGGTGATGGGTAGTGCAACGATTCGTCTGAAATTGCTGCGGTGTGACAACATTCCTTGCAAGTATTGAAGCAATTTGAAAGCCGAAGTCACTTGTGGATTTGCCAAGCATGGGGGCGTTTGATAAGGAAAGACATGCGGCCTTCCTTCAATTTGCCCCTTGCTTTTTGGGCTTCACTTTCCCGTGACAATTAGACTGACCAAAAGTGGGGGGGGCTCTCTATCGATTATGTTGCTTGTCGCAGTTTGGGCCTGCCTATACCTGCCTCACTTGCGGACAAATCCGGGTTGGTATGGGGACGAGACTCTGACTTTGATGATTGGCAAGTCCCTTTATGAGGGACTTGGAGCCGATCGCGCCATGCAGGCTACATTTTGGCATCCAAGCTATGCCTATCAGCCCGGTTATGCTTGGGTGGTTGGGTTGACTTCTGCAGGAACGGGCGGGGATATCCTAGGTGGTCGAGCTTTTAACACACTGCTCGCGATTTCAATTGCGTTAGTGATATATCTTGTTGGCCGAAATATTTTTGGACAAGTTCCTGCGCTTTTCTCCTCGCTGATTTTTCTGTCTTATGAACAATCTGTTGTGCATTTCCGCTGGATCTATTCGCACAACGCTGTGGCATTGGGCTTTGTCGTTTCCGTTTTATTTCTAATTCGAAAAGCCTCGATGCGAAACGATCTGGCAGCTGGCCTTGGCTTGACTATCGCGACATTGAGTCATCCGCTTTTCATCCACGGGTCGCTTGCTGCATGTTTATGTCGTATCAAGCACCCGATTTCTTGGCTTCGGATGGCGATTTTTCCCACATTGGCTATTAGCGCCTTGACGATTTGGACATTGATGCGACTCACGAACAAATCCTTTCTGATAGAGGACTTATCAATCCTGGGGCAATTCTACGCTCAATTCAGCAAAGATAACGGATCCGGCCTTCAGTCCCTAAAAAATATTTTCTTTTTTTATTCACAGGATTTTTTTCATTTGGGGGCTTTTTTTTGCGCTTTGCTCTGCTGTTGGAGGCACTTTCGGGTGATTCCAATTTTTCTCGCGGTTGTCTCTGGCTTACTTCTTCAAAATCGGCAAAACCTTACAGTATTTTACTATCAAGCCGTTGTTTTTCTTCCAATTTTAGCACTTGCTTATGGGGGGGCTCTCAGGATTTTACTTGTTTATCTGAGAGCTGTTGCAGGCCAACATTCTCGAGCGGCTGCGATTGTGGCTTTTATCATTCCCGTCATCCTTTTTAGCAGTTCTTTCCCCAAATCGTTAGCTGGCAATATAACTCCTCGCAATCAATTTTGGGTCACACAAAATACCTCTGAAGTAGAGGCTGCAGCCGCATGGATCAACTCACATACCACGACAGCAGACTTAGTCCTATGCCACCAAAATATCGGTTGGCTCATCAATTGCCGCACCACCGACTTTATGCAAGCCACGGCATGGAGTGGAAGGCCAACCTTTACTTTTGAAGTGCTTCCCGCAAAGGAAAGGTTTTTATTTCCCGCTGACATTACCTCTGCGAAATATGTGGTTATTGGCGATATCGACCAACGCTGGACATTTGGGCAACCAAATGTTGGTTGGATCTTAGAAAAACTTGAGAATGAAAAATGGCCTGTAAAATGGCGCGGGGACAACTACTTGATCATTAAAAATCCAGGAATATTAGACTGACATATAATATGCATTATCAAGAGATTACATCATGCCGCCTTTGCGGTAGCTCCAGATTGGAAAAAGTTCTGCACCTTGGAAATCAAAAGCTCACAGGTATCTTTCCTCGCGCTCAAAATGATGACTTGATTTCTGGTCCATTGGAGCTTGTGCGGTGTGTTCCCGATGGCGAACTGTGCTGTGGTTTGCTCCAACTTCGCCATTCCTACCCACAAACTGCGATGTATGGGGAAAATTACGGCTACCGGTCTGGCCTGAATCACTCGATGGTCAGGCACTTGGAAGGAAAGACCAAGCGCCTTTTAAATCTTGTGAATCCATCGGAAGGAAGTCTGCTGGTAGATATCGGCAGCAATGACGGAACTTTGCTGAACTCTTACCCAAAGAATTTTCGACGCGCAGGTATCGACCCAGTTGCCAAAAAGTTCATCCGCTTTTACGACCCCTCGATTGATATTGTGCCCGACTTTTTCTCGGCAGAGACATGGAATCGGAATCTCGGACAGGGCAAGGCCTCTATTATCACCTCGGTTGCGATGTTTTATGATCTGGAGCGACCGCTCGAGTTTGTTGAAGAAATCGCGGCACATCTGGCTCCGGAAGGCGTCTGGCATTTCGAACAAAGCTACATGCCGCTAATGCTAAAGAACAGGGCTTATGACACCATCTGCCACGAACATATTGAATACTACGCCCTGCGCCAGATTCATTGGGCGCTTCGCAAGTGTGGCTTGAAGATCATAGCCTTAGAGCCCAGCAATGTGAATGGTGGCAGTCTCGCAGTTACGGCGGCCCTGTCGAACTCGCGCTACCCAGAAGCATCAGAGATGATGCATGCCCTTCTCAATCAGGAAAAAGCGCAAGGATTAGATGAAATGGCACCGTTTTTTGAATTTCGGGATAATGTTTTCCGTCACAGAGATGACTTAAAAGCCGCGATCAAAAAATTTCAAGATTCTGGATTGAAAGTTCTTGGATACGGAGCATCGACAAAAGGAAATGTGATCCTGCAGTTTTGTGAGTTCACAAAAGCAGATATTGCGATGATTGGAGAGGTCAACCCCGATAAATTCGGCGCAGTGACACCGGGAACACATATTTCTATTGTATCAGAGGAAGTTATGCACAATGAAAAGCCTGACATCCTGCTTGTGCTTCCCTGGCACTTCCGCGAATCAATCATCGAACGCGAGCAGGATTTTATCCAACGCGGCGGCCGACTGCTTTTTCCCCTACCCCAAATCGAATTGTTTCCTGCTTGAAGACCTTAGTTCTCATTCCCACTTTTAACGAGAGGGAAAACATCAGCCAACTTCTAACGCTCTTGGAAGCGGAGGCTCTGGATGTTGATGTGCTTTTTGTTGATGATGGCTCACCTGACGGAACGGAACTCGAGGTTAAACGCCTTGCTGAAATCAATCCACGGATTCATCTTCTGCAGAGAGGCGGCAAGTTTGGAATCGGCTCCGCACACAGAGATGGCATTCTATGGGCCTACGCAAATCGCTTCGATCGACTTGTCACAATGGACTGCGATCTAACGCATTTGCCATCAGACATCCCATCTCTGCTGTCTGCGTTGACGAAATCGGATGTTGCTGTTGGCACAAGATACAATTCCCCAAAAAGCTTGGAAGGATGGAATTGGAGACGAAAATGCCTTACCCGAACAGCGCATTTGCTCACCCGTTTTTTTCTTGGAATTCCCTACGACTGCACAGGCGCCTTTCGCGCCTACCGATTGGATAAAATTTCGGAAGACCTTTTTAAAATAGTCCAGTCGCCGAGCTACCCTTATTTCTTCGAATCTCTGTTCATATTGCATCACAACGGATTCAAGATTTCTGAAATACTGATAAGCCTCCCGCCTCGCACTTATGGCAGCTCTAAAATGCCCCCTGCGGAGCCATTTCGCGGAATAAACCACCTTTGTAGAATGGCACTCGACCGAATCCTACTTCCCGAGAGATTCGGATGCCCTAAACTTCAGCTAGCCCCCAATCCCAACCTTGCTCCAAGTGATGGATGGAACGCCTACTGGGAGAGGTCTAAGGAGTCTGGGAACCTCCTTTATAAATCTCTTGCAACAATTTATCGACGATCAGTTATCGCCCCTCGATTAACTCAGGAAATCCATAATTTGTTTCACCAAGGTGACTCTGTGCTTCATGCAGGTTGCGGGAGTGGACATGTCGATCGGTCTATTCAATCATTTATAAAAATCACGGCTGTAGATTCCTCTCTGCAAGCCCTTGATATTTACAGCCGCTGCGTGCCACTTGCCAGCGCGGCAGTTCACGCCTCAGTGTTTGAGTTACCATTTAAAAACAATGCATTTGATGGAGCCTACCATCTTGGTGTCATCGAGCATTTCAACTCAGTGGAAATCGGCCAATTTTTATCCGAACTTCATCGTGTGACCAAACCCAGTGGGCGTCTTCTCATTTTTTGGCCCCACCAAAAGGCCACAAGCGTTTTCGTGCTAAAAATCTGGCATCACCTTGCAGGAAAAGGCGCACCACATCTGCATCCACCTGAAATTTCGCTTGCAAAAGACAAAAATTCCGTTGCACAAATTCTTAAATCTTCAGGTTTCCAGATAGATTCCTACTCATTTGGCATACGGGACTTCTGGGTTCAGGCAGTCATTCAGGCGACTCGAGTTGACGATTAATTTCGATTTTCACCATCTCTCCGACCCATTCCTCAAAATTTCGTTTGGGTTCCCACCCGAGGTCTCGCCGTGCCTTTTCGATATTCCCGACTCGCGGCAGAGGAGCATCAAGTCGAAAAAGAGACTGATCCTGAACAATATAATCTCGAAAATTTAATCCAACGCTTCCAAAAGCAACCTTACAGAAGTCCTCAACACTCCGCCCAATGCCAGAGGCAAAAATATAGTTACCCGGTCTCTCTGCCTCCAAACTCAAGCGAAACCCTCTTGCAAAATCCGAAGCATGAGTCCAGTCCCGCACCGACTGAAGATTGCCCATTTTGAGATGAGACTTCCTTCCATTTACAATAGAGGACACGCCTTCCGCGATCCGCTTTGAGACAAAATCCGATCGACGCAAATGCGACTCGTGATTGTATAAAATTCCAGTCACGCCAAAAACACCCTTTGACTCGCAGAAATAGTCTACCAGATGCTGACCCGCGAGTTTTGCAACAGCATAGGGATGCATTGGATTGGGACTTGTGAACTCATCCTGCGGTGTAACCCGAGGCCTGCCAAAAATCTCGCTCGAACCCGCGAAGAAAAATCGTGTTTTAGGCGAGCGCTCCACGATCCATCTCAAGAAAGTCAGCACCACATCCACCGACATTTTCAACACATCTCTCTCAAATTGGGCTGTATCCTCCAGCATGCTAGGGCAAGCTAAGTGGTAAATTTCGTCTGGCCGAGAATGATCTAAAATGTCCCAAATACCCGCTTGATCCAGTCCGTAAAGATTACAGTCTCCGCAACGACTCGAAGATCGAAAAACATGACTGCCACAAGCTTCCAATTCCTTGCCAAGCCAGTAACCCGTTTGTCCTCCCGCCCCAGTAATGAGCGACTTGGATACGCTTTGGGAAGAAAGATCGGACGCCATTTTGAATCAACCTTAAGGACTTCAAGCCTCAAAAACCCTCACCTCTCCAACGGCCCTGGCACGTGCACCCAGGCCATGTTGGCAGCTTTGGCGGCTTCGATGCCGATGGGGCTGTCTTCGAAGACCACGCAGTCTTCGGGCGGGACGGACATGAGTTTTGCGGCGAGGAGGAAGGGTTCGGGATGGGGTTTGCCGCGCTTGTAATCCTCGGCGCAAACGATGGCTTGGAACAAGTCGCGGATGCCGAGCACATCAAGCGTGGCCTCGACGAGTTCGCGGTGACCGCCCGAGGCTACGGAGAGCGGCACTGTGCCGTGCATGGACTTCACGATCCCCAATACTTCGGGCACGGGCACCACTTCGGGGATGAGGCCGAGGTAGAATTTCTCCTTCCGGCGCACGGTTTCGTCCACATCCAGCGCGAGACCGTATTTTTCGTTTAGCAGGCCTACGATGACGGCCGTGGGGCGCCCTCCCCAAGCGTAAAAGAGCTCCTCGGGATACTCCCCTCCGAAGTCAGCCATGGCCATAGACCAAGCACGGTAGTGCAACGGCATGTTGTCCGCGATGGTTCCGTCACAATCAAAAATGTATCCGCCAAATGCGCGGTCCGGTATGTCGAGTTTCAAAGAAAATTACTCCATGGGTGCGTTGTGAGAAATGTCCCCAGGTGGAGTCGAACCACCATCTGAGCTTTAGGAGAGCCCCGCTCTATCCACTTGAGCTATGAGGACGCTGATCGGCCTATTTCGAAGG
>Ga0247833_1002268_pt1 | contig 28507 bp, 13 predicted proteins | sample LaCruzMarch2015__7_FD_187117 | JGI IMG/M metagenome (GOLD analysis project Ga0247833, IMG submission 187117) | Freshwater microbial communities from meromictic Lake La Cruz, Castile-La Mancha, Spain - LaCruzMarch2015_8m | ecosystem: Environmental > Aquatic > Freshwater > Lake | place: Spain... | reverse complement strand
CAATAAGGTTGAGGTTATTGAGAAGGTATCGCTGAGTGATGCTCCCGGAGGACTCCTTGCTGATGTCTTGGCAGCCGTGGCAAGGGAGGAGAATATTAGGAACGGAAATGTACTACCAAGTCCAAGATTAATCACCATGCGAGTTAGTGAACTCCGTTCAAGGGCTCATGAGGAATGCTTGGACGTTGATGGGTCGAGGGAAAGTTTGATCGCCGCTCTCAAACAAAGCCTAGAAGCCAGTGACGAGGATAAGGATGATACTGCCGAGGAATATGATAATGCTGGTCTTGATAATGCTGGTCTTGAAGATGCTCCCATGAGATGAGCGGATTAGATAAATGGTTGAGTAATAGTTTGTCTCACCGTGACTTGAACATGGACAACAAACGCTATATAATACTACGTAAACACCCCTTTTCACTCGTGAAGTAGGACAGACCAGCCCCCCAGCCCAACCCCGATCCGCCAAGCTAGAATAGTCTGATTGAACCCTTCATCATGACTGCCAACACCAATGTTGCCGCAGACGGTCCTCCCAGTACATCATACTACAATGAGAATACCTTCGATGATATAATCGTACAGATGCTAGAGCCCACCAAGCGTGGAAACAAAAGCAACATGAAAACTACGAAAGATGTGGACCTTGAAGAAAATAAACAAAGTGTAGTAGTCAATGGACGAGATAACGAAGTTGACGATGAGGACGATGACGATGGTGCAGAATCACTAAATAGTAGCGACATTAGTGGTGACAGCACTATCAGCGAAGTCAGCAAAAAGGAAGACGAGGCACGACGGACTAGAAATAGTTACAGTTCCAAACCATTGGTCAATGATGACGAGTCTACAATTGATATGCGTCCACCAGCACCCGAAGCATCATCCGTATCTAGCTACGTTGAACAATTAAATCAATTCAATCGTAGTAAGGGACGATTGATTAAGGTGGGGGTATTTTCATTATGTATTGCAATTATTGTGGGTGTGGTAATTGCGGTAATTGTTACTGCGTCAACAACAACACGTGGTGGCGGTGGTGGTGGTGCGGGTACGAACGACAACGAGCAGCAGGTTGTGGTAAGTACCCCTGCTAACAATCAAGTACAATCTACATCTGTGGGAATAGTTCAACCATCATCTGCTCCGGTTCAGTCGGTTAGTAGCGCAACCATCCTCCCTATACAATTGACATTGCAAAATATTCCAGATGGACCAATGAATTTTGATGTTCGAGAATCAATTATTGCATTCATTAATGTATTGTTGAATCAGAATCTTGGTGAGTCAATTGAAATCCTTGACATTGCTGATATGACGGGTGGTACGACAAGCCGTAGACGTCGACAATTGGACTCTACGTTACAACTCCGTATTGTGGTCAGTGGACCATCATACTACACTGAAGATGAAATGCGATCATTAGTTATCCAAACTATTGATGATCGATCACAGAATATTGTCGATTTCTTAAAGTCACTTGATTCAGAGACATTTCAAGATGTTAGTATTGTCGTGGAAGAGGGCACGTTTGATGTTACGGGTATTAGTAGTAGTACCGTTTCACCATCACTGTCCCCTCAAACCAAGGCGCCAACGTCAGAACCAACGATGACAGTAATTGCAAGTACAACATCCTCACCTACGTTGTCTATTGAAGTTATAACTGAAGCACCGATAACAGTCTCACCGAGTTACCCACCTAGTAACTCACCCAGCTTTGTACCAAGTGATCCACCCAGTTATGCACCCAGTCAGAGTCTTTCAACAAATTTACCAACACCTTGGAGAAACTTACTCAAACCTCAACCGGCTCAACCCACTCCACCAACAATATCTGCATTAGATCCAATCCCTTCACCAAATTACGAAGACGATATAATTTCACCCTATGGTACAGCTACTTCACCGTACGGCACAGCTACTAGCCCAGTGGGTAGCAGTACAGCACTTCCACCGGATGGATCAATCAACCAAGGACCTACACTAGTTGTGGGTACTTCGAATAATTACGTTTGTGCCAATGTTACCTACACTGCCAATTGGAATATTCTGCTAGTATTTAACTGTTCATTAAAATGTCCATCGATGGTACATACCGATTGTCCAGGGGGGCATCAATGCAGTCCATCGGATAATTGTTCATGACACCCTGTGTTCTTGCAGATTTGAACTATTATTCTTACGCTTTGCCATCGAAATAGCTAGCGAGTAGAAACACGTAAGATTAGATAATACTAATGTTTGAATATGACATGCTAATAAATAAAGAAAATGAAGATGGGGGGGATGAAGACACATATTCGATAGATGATTTACTATTCTCACTATTTATCTAACGAATTATTGAGTAAAACCGCTTTGCCGACTCTCCCAACTGACATAAAGCATCAGCATTCACTTTCCTTTCATTATAGATACGCTCAAGGGCATCAGCTCTTTGAAGTTCAGATCGTTGTAATGCTTGTGCCAATATAACAATCTGTCTTCGTAGATAGTCATCCGAGTCAAGACTCGCCTCGGCTAGTAAATTTTGTAAGCTGACGTCATCATCGTCTTCACAGTTATTTTCCTCCTGTGTATCATCACATGTATCTGGATCAACAACATGGTCCTGGAATTTATTTTGAAGTGACTCTAATTGGTCATTGAAAGCAATCATCTCATCATTCTTAACAGCCAATGCCGCTGTGGTTTCCTTCAATTTGCTTTTATTTGAGGAGCATTCATTGACAAGTTTGAGCACCTCTTCCTCCTTCTTGGCCAGTTTCAGCTCAAGCAGTGAAAGCTGTTGATGTAACTCCTTGACTTCTGTGTCATTGTCACTATTCCTTGCTATCTGAAGCACTTTATTTTCTTTAAGTAGGACGAGATGGCTAATGCGATCTCTCAGCGATCTGTTCTCGCTACTTACGTCATCTACCGTTTGACGAAGTGAGACGTTCTCATCTTTGAGTGTCTTCGTACTGGTATTCTGGTCTTCATCTCGAATTGACGAAGAATTACGTCTTGACTCATCGAGATCGTGCTGTAACCGAGTGCATTGATCTTGAAGATTCATCACTTGTTCCCTCAAAGTATCTAGTTTGATCTCGCGTTCAGCTTCAATCTCAATCTTACCTTGCTGCATCAGTCCAAGTTGGACCAAAAGCTCTTCATTATCTAAGTCGAGATGATGTCTTTCTTCATGTAAAGTTGATAATTCGTCGCGGAGTTCGTCCAAGTTTTCTGATTTGAGTTGCTCTTCAAGTATCCTTATACGGTCAAGAAGTACCTCCTTTTCATCATGAATGAATATTCCATCGGAAGACGCGATACCGGTTTCTATTTGTGAGGACAGCTCAACGATTTGTTTCATAAGCTCATGCGTCTCTTTCTCTAGCTGAGTCTTCTCGTTTCGTAGCGATGTATTCTCATTGACTAAGCGGTCTGTTTCTAAAGTGTCAGATGCATCAAAAAGCTTCTCTTCCAATTCTGTTTTGCTGTCGGTGAGATAATGAACTTGCTCCGTTAGATCAGCAATCGTTTGTGTTGCAATCATCCTTTCGTTCTCTGAAATAGCAAGATCAGCATGTAATTTATTCAGTTTCTCACTCATAACTTGCGCTTGATCTATTGCATCACTGGCACCGGACTCGATAGAATTCAAGATTTCTGTCTTCTCTCGCAGAAGGCGTTCATTCGCATCAGATATTTCTTGGCGACTACGAGTAATCAAGGCCAACTCTTCTTTCAATGCGTCCGTGTTCTTATGTAGCTGCTTTACTTCGGCATCGTCTGCAGAAGCTTTAAGATTCTTCACTTTCAACGTCGACTGAACCTCATGTATGGCGGTCGATAAGCTCAAATTTTCGTCTCGAAGGTTGGCAATCTCATCAGAATATTTAGCGTCGGAATCTATTTTGGACATTGAAATGTTAGTACATTCATACTCTGCTGCTTTCAATCTTGTACTTAAATCTTCACACTGACTTTGTAATTCATAATTCTCCTGCATCGTGCTGTTGAGTTTTTCCTCAAGACTGACCATTGTGGAATTGTGATCTTTCAGTAAGTCTGCAATCTGTGACTGCAGCCTCGACATTTGTTCTTGAGACTGATTGGCTTCATGTTGGTACTTTGTGATTAATTCATCGCGTTCACTCTGAGTATCAATCAATTCTGTTCTGAGCTGTTTGTAAGAAATAGTCATGGCTTCGTATTCACTAACTTTGTCATCAAGAGTTTGTCTCGTGTAAGAGAGCTCGCTTTGTAGTTGCAATGACTGTGATACATTAGTATTCAAGTTTTCGATCTGTGTTTCAAAGATCTGAAGTTTATTGGACTTCTCTATTAAGCTCTTTTCTAGGTCCAGCTTCTGGTCCTCCAGTATGCTACACTTGCCTCGCAAGTCTTCTAATTGTTTACATAATTCAGAATTGTCGTCTTTCCGTGACTGATCAACCACGGTATGATGAATATCTTTATCTGAATTCGCTATCGTGGTATTCAACTCGGACTGTAGTGATTCTACTAACGCGGAAGCATGTTCCAACTCAGTCGATTTGTCTTCTAAAGATGTCCTCAACATAGATCGTTCCTCCTCAAGGACAGCCACCTTGATTTCTGTGGTTTCCACTTGTGACTTTAAATGTTGAATGGTGCTAGTACTGTCTTCTAATTCATTGAGCAGATCAACTTTCTGACTCTCAAGTGAGCGGCAGCAATCTGTAAGTCTAGCTTCATAATCTTTGACCTCTCCAAGTCGAGCCTCGGCATTTTCTAATTTGGTTTGCAAGGACTGAAGCGCAACAAGCAAATCGTCACACTCACTTGATTTTGCACCTAGTTCATACTTCAAATTAGCTTCACTAGAATCACTATCAATCGATTCTACAGTTGCCTGCAACTCAGAAATTTGACCTTCATACTCACGTTGGACTGAGCGGAGTGATTCATTTTCGTCCTGTAGCATCGACAACGTTGATAGTGTAGAATTCATTTCCTCTTGCAATGAAGTAAAACTCTCACGAAGTCTGTCATACTCATGAAGTCGTGCGCTACTACTTGCTTCATTTGTCAATAATTCGTTGACTTGAGTATTTAATCGGTCGATTTCTAGTTGTAATGACTCGGTAGATGAAGCAGTATGAGAGTCAGTGACGATTGTGCTCGTTAACTCTTTCACTTGGATATGCAATTGATCCCGTTCTTCCTGTAATACTAATGTATCTGTCTGTAACCTCTCTACCTGATCAGTCAATCGAGAACGTTCTGTATCACTATGTTGTAACAACTCCTCGAAGTTCCGTTGCAACTCAGCATTCCTTTCACATACCTCCTCCTTTACTTTCAAATCTTCCTGGATGGTTTCTACCTCCCGTTCTAGATATTCCTTATCATTCATTGCAGCTGCAAGTTCAACCTCATATGATTGTTGATTGCTGATGATATTTTCTTTCTCATCTTGTAGACGAAAGACCAATTCTTGAAGCTGAGTGATTTCATTATGTGCTATAGCTAATTGAGATTCTTGCTCTTGTGCCAATTCCAACGACGACTGATGCTTACTCTGAAGTGAATGTAAGGCATCTTCGTATGTCTGAACTGAACGTTGAAATAATATTCGTTTTGTTGCCTCCTTCTCTAATAATAGTTCATAATTAACAAGAACAGTCGTTCCATCAGGCAGTGTCTTATATCCAATTCCAGATTCCAATTGATCCGTCTTCTTCTCATCGCCAGTACTAGTATAATTATTAGGAAGTGGCATTATTATATCCGTATCATTGAATTGTAGTTCAGTCTGTTCCAACATATCTTGTGTACTCATGAGCTGGTGGTGTTGGACATAATTGTTCATCCCATCATCATCAACATCGTTACGAGTAGTGAAGTTAGTTAATTCGGTATCAAGATTTTTCACAAAATCCGTAAGAGACTTGGATAAGACATCACCCTCATCTTCGGCACATTCATCCTCCTCCACCCGCTGCTGCTGCTTCTGTTGTTGTTGTTGCTGCTGCTGCTGCTGCTGCTGCTGCTGCTGTCCAAACTTCTCTGGTGACGTCAAGACCTCAAAGATACTCCTTCGAGAGCCTGTTGAAGGTTGATCATAAAAAGGAGTAGATTGATTACCAGATACACCACCACGCACCGTCTTCGGGGGTGGAGTCTTCCATGCATTTTTGGTAAATTCTAATTCCAACATAGTTTCGGCATTAGTTACAAAGTCTTTGATTGAGTCGGATATACCATCATTTGTAGTGCTTTTCATTCCTGAATCTAGGAGTAGTAGTGGTGAATTTTCTTCAATAATAAGTCTGTCACGTGGTGTTGGTTGTTGCCAAGGAGAAGGCATGGTGTTGTCGTCGAATAAAATCTTATTTTCGTCACACACTACTTTCCCCTCATCATCATCGTCATGGTCATCATCGTCGATGCTATTATTTGTCTCTGTAATTGGTATCTCATTGTTATAGCTTGGCATTGCTGCTGCTGCTGCTGCTGCTGATATTACGTCAAGTGTATTCGTCGTCTCAATTTGACTACTATTATAATTTGCATCATATTCATCAATGTTGTTGTTATTAACGTCATCAATACTAATATCGTTCATGTCAAAATCTGCATCGTCATCCCATCCATCATTATTTTCATTGTTATTATCATCATCATTATTATCATCAACGTAACTATTATCATTATTTCCTTGCACATCCACCTCCTCGTCATCGTATTCGTCCTCGTCCTGCTGCTGATGCTGTGGAGCCGTGGCAGCCTCAATGAAGCGTGATAATCCCTGTAAGACAAAGCCTCGTCCAAATCCTCCTCCACTTTCTTTGTTCCTATCTCTGTTTTCATGGATCGCTTTCTCGTCCCCATCATCGTCATCGTTATTATCCACAAACGCTAACAGTGCAGCACCAAAGTCAGATACGGGTTCCGTCGTCATTAATTTATCATCCTTCATCGTAACAGGAAGACCCTTCGTCGCATTATCATTACCCCATCCATCACTATCGTCTGCTATTACGATGGTATCTCCCATGATGGTCGTCGATGGCACATCATCATCTACATCATCATCAAATAATAAATCATCATCATTCTCCTCCCATGCATCATTATTTCTATTGTCTTCCACGTCATCTTGTTGTTGGAGCGGAGTTGAAGTTTGTGATGACGACAATAAATCAGAAGGAGGAGGAGGAGGAGCTGCCTCACGAGCGATGCTGGACCACATGAATAATATTATTATGATCCTATGAGGATAATAATATGGTGGCGAGGTGCGATATTGGGGTGGGGATGGGGCGCGAGCGGGAGCTCGAAGGAGAACACCGAACACCGAAAAAAGTAAAGCAGGAGACACCTACCTACACTAACATGGCACATCGAAGACGAGGAGTGGGTGTGGGTCGTGCTGGGGGCGCTGCGTGAGTTGCTGAGAAACTCGATAGGAGGATTTACTTTTTCATCTTTCATCGCCTATTCAGATCATATGATCGTCATTTACTTACTTTCACAACATAATTGCGATATATTGATTACTATACTTCCCATTGTGATGTGAAACGCAGCTATGGTAGAAAGGCAGAAGAATTAAAGGCCACATCGCTCGCATCGGCAATGGAAACGGTTGAAAAGTTAGAACACAAACTCGCCGAATTTGCCAAGACTCACAAACATGCAATACAACACGATCCCGAGTTTCGTTCTAAGTTCTTAGAAATGTGTGCACCCCTGGGAGTTGATCCACTCTCTGCCCAAAAAGGATTTTGGGACAATATGTTAGGGATTGGTGAATTCTACGTTGAATTATCTGTCAAAGTTGCCGAGGTTTGTCTGGCCAGTCGATCACGGAATGGTGGTATCATACGTGTTAGTGAAGTGAAGGAGATACTCGAACGACGTGGGACCAAATTCCAATTCGCAAACTCGACAAGTAAAAGTATATACACGGAAGAGGATATAATAACTTCGATTAAGAAGCTATCAAAACTAGGATCGGGATTTCGTACCGTCAATGTTGGCCGGGTGATTATGATAGTGTCAGTACCCGAAGAACTGGATGCGGATCATATGCAAGTGTTAAATTACGCAGAAGAGACACCTAATGGCATGGTCAGGACTGAGACATTGTCTAAAGCACTGGGATGGGATAATGAACGATCAAACAGAGCTTTGGAATTGCTGCTTGGTAAGGGCATGGCATGGTTAGATACGCATCGTGGGGAAACGAATTACTGGTTTCCAAGTTTATGGAAGCAAACTCATGTTGATAGCTCAAAAGTTATAATGGAATGTTGATAAGTGCTCAAACATTTATAGTACATTTCACACCGTCGAAGAAGAGATTAGTAAAGATGTGTATTACATTTGGCGCCAAAAAATCAATTTTAAAACGATCTGACCATGTTCTGAAAAGTTACGATTTCCACACCAACAACAATGACAATAAGAGAACACCATCATGAGTAAAGTATTAGAATCCTTAATCGCGAGGGGTAGACGCGTGAGGAGCTTCCGTGAATCTCGTGAGGTTGCATTTGGACTTGCTGACCTCTCGACCACTCCCGACATTCATGACCGTCTAGTTCAAAAGGGTGGAATTGAAACCCTCGTTCTACTTTTAACCACCTCACAGGATGCAGAGGCACAGCAATTTGCCGCACTTGCATTGGCAAATGTTGCTTCGACTAGGACTCTATGCAACGACATTGTTAAACTTGATGATGCAGGTGTTGTTGTAAGTCTTGTCCAATACGTCCGGAATGAACAGGGTGATTCCATCGGGAGACAATATTGTGCATTGGCTATTGGTAACTTACTAGCCGAAGCGAATACGTTTGAAACCATCGTCCAGGCGGGAGCGATTGGCGCATTACTCGCAATGCTAAAGCAATGCTGTGATGCCAAAGAGTTGGAGTGTGGAAAATATGCCGTCTTTGCGATATCGAACGTTGCCTCCTGTCGCTTGTATCATGAGCAAATTGTGGTGGGTGGTGCAATCGAGATGCTTGTTGTCTTGGCCTGCTGTGAAGACCTGGACACGCAGAAACAAGCTCTGGTGGCCGTGCATGGGCTGTGCACTACAGCTGAGAATCGAATGAAATTCTTGCAGAAAGGTATTCTAGATCCCCTCATTCTTATGTCAAGGTCGAGCAACGTTGGCATTGTCAGAGAGGTTTCGACCCTGTTGAATTCTCTCTCGTGCGAGCAGGAAAATAAGGAGGAAATTTCTTATCGAGCATTATCTACGCTGATTAGTCTTCTCGTGGCTGGGGATACTCATATCGAGCTCAATTCATGCAGTGCCATTGCAAACTTGCTCGAAACTATGGACATACATCCTCGATTCCTAGGGGAGCAAGGAGTTCCTCCCGTAGTTGCTTTATGCTACTCGTCGGACGGCTCATGCTGCGTCGAAGCGTCGAGAGCAGTAGCCAATATGTCTGTCAATCCAGAATTGATCGACGTCCTTATTGAAGCGAAGGTACTTGTGCCTCTAATTAAGATCATCGAGACAGATGGAAACAATTGCCGCTTTGCTGCCTTGGCCATTGCAAATTTTGCAACCCACCCACCATCCTTGTTGAAAATTGTTCAAGCTGGAGCCGTACCGTGTCTTGCATCATTGGTATCTGGCCCAAACAACAACCTCGTTTGTCGGAGATATGGGGCTCTGGCATTGGCAAATCTGACAGCGTGTGAGGCTTTTCACTCGACTATTGTCAATGAAGGGGGTCCAGAAGCACTGTTCGCGTTATCAACTTCTAACAACGACTTGGAATCGAGACGTTACGTTGGCAGTGCATTGGCCAATTTGAGCGCTAATAGTGCAAATCATGAACGGATAGTAGAGATCGGTGGACTCCAGCCGCTCATTGCTCTTGCGTACGACACCGACCGCATCGTTCATGCTAATGCTGCGGCGGCACTCCGAGGGCTCAGTTCGACTGGCAATACGAACACTAAAGTCGTACAGGAGGGTGGTCTGGAACCGCTGTGTCGCCTACTATTATCTGATGACAGTCAAGTGTTGCACGAGACTACTGGCTGCTTTTGCAATCTCTCCCTTAGTGACGAGTCTAAGTTCGAGATTACCAAGTCTGGTGCAGTTTTACCATTGATCTCTCAAATCCAAAGTGAAGATCCCATAATTGCTCAATTTGCATGCGAGGCTCTGGCGAATCTGGCTGAAATGACTGAAAATCAAGACTATATAGCAAATCAAGGGGCGGTTTCCTCATGCATTTCCGTCATGCGCTCACGTCACGTTGAGATTCAACGAGAAAGTGGACGTCTCCTTGCCAACTTAGCAGCGTGCAGCGATAGGCTGACTGTAGATGCCATTATTTATGGTGGAGGGCATAGCTTGCTGACGTCATTTCTATTGTCCCAAGATAACACATGTCAACGAATTGGAGCCTTTGGAATTGGGAATCTGTGTACCCACGACCATCACCGACGGACACTCATAGGGGCCCTTGAACCCTTGCAGTCGATGACTCGTTCTGAGAAAGTTGACTCAGATATTCGTAAGCTTTCGATGCTGGCTATCGCCAATCTCGCATCCTGCTTTGATAACCAAGATGATTTCATCTCGCTGAGTGTCATCCCCATGCTCGTGTCCTTCTCGAACTCTTCCGACGTAGAGTTGAGAAACTTTGCTGCCTTAGCAGTCGCGGAACTGTCGCGCAATTCAGATATGACGCAAATAATTACCGATGAGGGTGGTCTTGAGGCCGTGCTCTACCTTGCACGAAGTGATGATAAAAGCGTGCAACGACAAGTCCTGCCTGCCCTGACAACGCTTTCCTTCCTGGATTGTAACAAAGTCGTAATATGTATGAATGGAGCTCTGCCACCAATTATAGACTTCTTGCGAAGTGACGGTCGAAGAAGTGATGAGGAACATCAATTGGCGTGCTGTGCCATTGCAAACTTGGTTGAAACTGCAAGTAACATGACGTTGGTGGTAAATCACGGCTGTGTTACACTATTAGTCAGTGCTCTAGGCTCCTCTTCTGATTCTGTGTTGCAGGAGGCGGCACGGGCCGTAGGAAATCTTGCAGTGAACGTTGATTATTGTGACCTGATTATTAATCAAGGAGCTACAAAGCCTCTCATTGCATGCTTTCAAATACGGAACTGCGAGTGTCAACGAATGGCTGCAATGGCACTGAGCAATCTAAGTTCCAACCTCAAATCTCACGATGAAATATTGGAGTATGGCCTTGTAAGTATGGTGAAGACCGAATGTCTTTCTAGTCTGGACCCAAAACGCTTTTCAGATCATGAGACTGTACGATATTGTATTTTGATCCTGTCAAATTTTAGCAGTGGCAAGCACAACCACCATCACAAGACCGACTTCTTCGGTAAGTCGAATCTTGCAACCCTTTTTTTGTATACCCATTTTTCCTTCCACTCACTTTGCACGTTGATTTTATTTTCACCCAAGACATGTTAATGGATTTCACCCGCCATCGTGATGTAAAATGCCGACAGCACGCCATTCTTGCACTCGGCAATCTATGCGCAAATCCATCACATGTCAAACGGCTTCTCGAGACCAAATGCATGGATGCTCTCGTTTCCTTCTCCTTTCCACCTTCGAGCGATGATTCTGTGAACGCCCAGTTTCAAGCCATTAGCGGGCTCCATGGTGTGTCCATGCATGAGGCTTTACGTGTGCCCTTGCTGCATGAGGGTGGTCTTGAGCCTTTGACCATCGCTGCCGGTGGAAAGACTCGGTTTACGTGCGTGGATATTCAAAGAGAGGCTGCAGCAACTCTTTCTAACTTGTCATTAGCCGAACCAAATAGAATATTGATTGCAAAGTCAGGCGCTATGCCAGCGCTTGTGGACCTCGTCAGGAAATCTGATTCTACATGCCAAGTTCATGCAGTGATTGCATTGGCAAACCTCGCTGAGTCAAGTGGTGAAATTCATCAGCTGATTTTGGATGAGCTGTGTCTTGATCGAATGTGTCAGCTTGTTCAAGAAAAGTCTACTCCCATCGATGTCAAGAGAGCGATCTCTCGCTTCATGAGTCTTCTTACCAGCAACTCAGAAACACACCCCCATATTCTTGAATCTTCTTTAGTCAACTCAATCCAAGTACTCATTGGCTTTACTAACGATGCATACTGTGAACGCTTTGGTGCGCTTGCCATTGCCAACTTGGCATTGAATATGGGAAATCACAGTATACTTCTTCATGCCCAGACGGTTGAATCGCTTCTTTCGCTGATTCAGTCGGTGGACGTTGAGACACTTCGAGGGATTTCTGTTGCACTCCATTCTCTCGCGAGGTTCAAGGAGTACCATTCCTTCCTCGAAAGCTCACGAACGGCTGTTGGGCTTGTAACATTGGCTTGCTGTGGTGACAGGGATACTGCTTTACAAGCGTGCCTAGCCATTAAGCACCTCTGCGTATGCGAAATTTGCAGGAATATGTTTGTCGAGGCACAAGTTCTTGAAGCTTTATCATCAATGGCGGCTTGTGACGATGTCGAAATAAGACGGGAAATGGCAGCCACCCTTCGGAATATTTCTCTTTCGGACCAGAATAAGGAGTCAATAATGGAGGAAGATGGCATGATTGACTTACTGGCGAAGCTAGCTCGTGATCCCGACGACAACGTCGCATTCCAGGCATGTGGTACCATTGCCAACATTGCCGAAAGATCGACCAATAAGATCGGAATGATGGATCATGGCATCATCCACCATCTTCAATTCTCTATGTTATCAAAGTCCAATTCAGTTTTACAAGAATCGATAAGAGCTATTGCAAATTTATCGTCTGCGAGGGAAAACATACCTTCCATTGTCAGCTCTGGTGCTCTCGGTCATTTGATTGCTGCACTCGACTCGTCGGACAGGTTGTCCCGTTATTTCGCAGCGATGACAATGTCGAACCTAGCATCAAGTGACGAAACTAGAGCCAGGATAGTCCGCGAGCATGGTGTACCTTCATTGATGGCAATACTACGGCAATTCGATACTCAGGAAATTGACGTACAATCGCAGCAACATGCAATGGCATGTCTCGCAAATCTGGCAACAAGTCATGACATCCACTGCGATTTGATAATCAATGGTTGTGTTGAGGAGTCAGTAGCTTGTATCAAATCTTCGAATGATGATATTAGATCGAATGCTATTCTTTGCATTTCAAATCTGGCATCTAACAAAGAAACGCACTCGGCATTGGAGAAGATGACGGACCTGGTTCCAGAGATTATCCAGAATCTACAATACAGCAATGGGTTGACTCGTCTACGTGCTGTTACCGCACTTCATGGTCTTTCAACGAACCCATCTTGTCGGGAAAAGATTATTTGTTGTGGAGGAGCAGAGTCATTGTTGTCCTTCATTCATTCGGATGACAAGGATTTAACGGTCGAAGTCTTATCCACATTATGCAACCTATCACTGGGTGGATACATGGGAGATAGGGTCACTACGCTTCTACAAAAGATAGACATGCCGAACCTTCTATCCTTTCTCTGTGACTCCGATTCAACACACCGATTATTTGGGGCCATGGCCATTGGAAACATCGCTAGCCATCTCGATTTGCAAGCACCTATTTTCGATTGTGGTGCTCTTCAGCCTCTAATTGGACTGTCGGGGGACAATTTGGTCGACATGGAATCCCAGAGATGTATTGCGTACGCCATTTGTAATTTATCGACTGAAGTCCAGAATAGGATGCCGATAATCGTCAGGGGGGGTCTTTTGCCAATCATGTCTCTTTGTCACACGGGAGACGCAATCGATATGCTAACATCACTGTCCACCCTTCGAGGACTAGCGGTCTCGGTGGAGGCTAGGCGACCAATACTTGAAGAGGGTGTATTAAGTGTTCTTTCTCTTGTCATGAAATCAGACTGCCTGAAATGCAAACGTATGGTCAGCGACGTACTCGTGCTCTTGAGTCTCAACGAGGACAACATGGTCGACATAGTACGCTCGGATGAGATAAAGGATTTCATGTTGCTGCTAGACAGTGATGATTCTCAATGCATGAGCCAAATTTGTCGATGTATGGGCAATATGTCGGAAGATAAAGCACTTCACACCGACATATTGCAAGTCGTTTATGTGGAGCGCCTGGAGCATCTCTTATCGTGCTGTGACCCGATGGTCATCCTCGAGCTTTCGAGACTGTTCGCAAATCTTACGAGCAATTTCAACATCCACTCAGTCATCTTGACGCCGCATGTACTGCATAAGATTGGCGTGCTCTGTCTGCATGAAGATGTTGACATCCGTCGCTTTTCACAGCTAGCGTTTGCTAATTTATGCTTAAACGTGAATTCGCATAAAGAACTGGATGTCGAAGAAATTGTCTCTGTCTTATGCAATGCAATCGTAATTGGCGACGTCGCAAAGTACCCCGACAGGAAGGACGAGGCTGCGTTTCATGCATTCGTCGAAGGCAAAGTGTACGCGTGCTTGGCGATCAGTGCTCTGTGTCAAAACTCATCCATTGCTCGTCGTATGACTGATGTGGGAATCATTCCTCCTCTAGTGAAATTACTCCAGCTCAATTCTGCGGACATAAATTTGCATGTTGCATTTGTATTCAGCAAGCTATCAAGGTTTAGTTTTACTCATCAAGAACTGGGTCATCAGACATTGATCTTGACGAAGCACATCCAAGCGACTAATGAATGCGCAGTGACGTACTCCGTTTCTGCGCTCCGTCGGCTGTGTGCAAACAGAATCGTTCGTGTCGATCTGAATCCGAATAATGTTGTTAACTTCATGTCGACACTATGCGACAATAAAAATGTTGAGAGATGTCGAGAGATTGCCTCAAGTATCTGCCATTTTACACTTTGGGATGAAGCCAGAGTGCACATTATACAGAGTAATCTGATTGGTCATGTAATAGAATTGGCGCAGTCGCCAGATGGGGAAACGTCCCGGTTCGCACTCGGAGCACTTGCCAACATTGCCGAAGACGATCGGTTTCATGATTTGGTCGTAGCGACGGCAGGGATTGTACACATTCTTGTCACACTCACGAAAAGTCCGATTCTTTCAATTGTGAGAGAAGCCAGTAGAGCATTAGCGAACTTATTTTCATCAACGGTTGCACAGAATACTTTCCTCAAAGAAAAAGAGTTCGACTCGCTCGTGAACGTCGGTAAACTGCAAGACTACGAATGTGCCTACAACGCAGCGGCGGCGTTTCGGAAGCTCGCTGCTAATAGCTTTTCACACGAGTACTTCTTCGCTCATGACTACGTCAGTGCAGTGTTTGATCTCTCAAGTAGGGAAGAGAGAAATCTCCAACTTCAAGGTGCTTCCGCATTGAGAGATCTTTCATCCAATCAATTCTTCAAATGTGCTTTTGCAGATTTGGGTGGGATCAGGGCTGCGATTGAGTTGTCATCCCTTCCAGATATTGATCTACAAATCATCGCATTCTCCATCGTGAGACATCTCTCGATTCCCATGCAGCTAAAACGAAAGCTGTTGGACAGTGGGATAGTCAGTATCATGGCCGATTGCGTTGCACGTACCGACAATGAAGGTCTTTTATATCAATGTGCCTCATCTATAGCTAACATGGCAGAGCATGCTCACAATAAATTGGCTTTGGTCCAAATGGGAGGCATACGATGCTTAGTTGCTTTATCGTCCAAACAGTCCGCGCCTGTAAGAAGAGAGACAGCACGAGCCTTTTCGCTGCTCTCCTGTGCCCCCGAGAACGACGCAAGTGTGTTTGACGAGATTGTCTTGCCTCATGTAGTCAGCTTGTTATGCTGCGAAGAGGAGGAGACGGGTAGAGATAGTGCGGCTGCGATAAGCAATGTGGTCTCGAGTCCCGAGATTAAAAAGTTGATTGGAGACTTGGGTGGTATCCCTCTGCTTGCTTCGCTCCTCGCGTCGCCATTCGAAAGCTGTCAACTAAGTTCTTGCAGAGCTTTGTGTCGATTGACAACCCACGAGGAGAATAAGGTCTCCTTATATTGCGCAGGAGGACTAAAATCTCTCATCCATTTATCCACTTCATTAAATATTGACATCTCTTTGATGTCGATCATGGTTTTGTGCAATATATCAACTTGTTCGGGCTTTGAGATACAGTATATTGAAGGACGATACATCACGACCCTTGGACAACTCCTGATCAGTAATTCTCCAGTCATTCGCAAGAATGCGATGATGACTGTTTGCAATCTTACATGCCAAAATTTACTTCGGGATCATGTTTCAACACAGATCAATCTGTCATGCTTGCTTGACCTGATGAGCGATATTACTCTGGACGTTGCAACTTTTGCTACAATGACTCTCTGCAATTTGGCTGCAAAGACTGATCACGGATCGGCAATACTTGACGCTGAAGGGTTGCGACCATTATTAAGAGCCTTAAATGGAACAGATGGCGTAAGCCTGCAGCGTGTGGCTCTCTTGGCCATGTACAATCTGTCAGCGTGTGAAACGAGTCAACCACATTTTTTGAAGAGTAATGCCACACAATCAATCATCGCATTCATCTCTAATAGCTCTGACCGCCTCTGTCGTCGACTTGCATTGAAGATATTGGCTAATGTTGCATGTAACGAAAAGACCAGGGCGGAATCTATAAAAGGGGGTGGCTTACAAGCTGTGATATTAGCTCTCAAAGATATCGATGAGACGTGCCGACGATTGGCTTGTCTTTGTCTGGCAAATATGGCAAACGACCCTTTTACTCAATCTCAAATTGTAATCCACGGTGGACTACCGGCTCTTGTGACCCTTTGTCTCGTGGATGATGATGTGACTCAAGATTGTTCCTTTATGTGCCTTGGCAATATTGCAGCAAATGTCTCTACTCATTTACCTTTCTTGAAACAGGGCGTGTATAAGGCGTTTGCCCGCCCATCGTCAACGAATGCTAAACGAGGAAGGAGTCCCTGCATCGCATTTGGAATTGCGAATCTAACGAGTAATGGCGATAATCTTTCCGAAATTGGACGCGGCGGTGGAGTTATGTCGCTGATTGCTCTTGCCAAATCAAGTAACGTTCATTATAAATGTCTTGCCCTGTCATCCATTCGACGCCTGGCTATTATTCGAGAAAATAGAGACCTGTTGGTGGCTGACGGAGTGGTTGAGACTCTAATGGGCGCGTGTAAGACTGATTTGCCAGAGATTCAACGAGAGGTGGCATCCTGCTTCTGTAATCTATCGTTGGCCCCTAATCTTCGGCTTGGCATAGCACGTTTAGCCATGTCTGAATTAGTTTTCTTGACCGAAAGTGTTGATTTGGATACAGTTCGGTTAAGCCTTAAAGTGCTTGGAAATCTGTCGGAGGACATAGACGCACACGCTTTTATCTCACCTGTTTTAGAATCTATTGTTGTCTGCCTGGAGAAAGATGAACTCGACATTAAACGTGAGGCAGCGCGAGCAGTTTCGAATATGTTGAGTTCGGATGAGGTCCACCCTCAAATAATCCGACGCGGTTTGGACAGCCTCATTCGTCTCAGTGCAAATGCATGTGAGCAGTGTCGCTACTTCACTTCCCTCTCATTTCATAAATTGAGTCAAACCCGGAGCTCGCACTATTCTTTAGTCAATGACGGCTTGCAGCACGTCATTGCCTTGGCAAGAGACCAAGACATTAATATTAGGAAGCACGCATCAACAGCACTTAGGGATCTATGTGCAAGCGGGATTGCGATTCCCCTATTCTTTGAGCTGGGAGGGCCTGCATATATGGTCGAATTAGTAAAGGAGAATGATCGAGATGTTCAAGTTATTGCTGTAGCTGTGCTTCGCCACGTGGCAACTTGCCATACGATTGCAGACAATTTCTCAGGCAGCGATATAATGCAATGTGTGATTCGATGCATCTATTTGGCAAATGAGGACCTACGATGCCAAATCGCTGGTCTTTTCGCGAATTTGAGTGAGCATAAAGACTGTCAGTCTGCGATGGTGGTACATGAAATTGTGCCTTCGATTGACTCTCTATTATCTGCCGGCGAACATGACGAGATATGGAAGGTAAGGTCTCTTGGCTTTCGTACAGGTTCTCTTCGCAAATAATGTCATGTTGCTTATATATTGTATTATTCATCAATCAGGATTGCGGCAGAACACTTGCAAACTTATGTGCCAACGAAGCTAAGCAATCGATGATTCACAGCCAGGGTGGGCTGAAAACTCTATTTCATCTTAGTAAATCCAAGAGCAAAGTTTGTCAGCGATACGCTGCCATCGCGCTCGGCTTCATGTCTTCAAATCCCGAAGTCCAAAAGTCATTGTCGAAAGGATATGATGAATCACATTTTCCATTTGTTGAATTTTCTGCAAGCAATGTACGCGATTTCCAACGTGCTGCCGCTTCTGCGTTTGCCTCACTGTCCCTCAACGAGACTGGCAAATCGCTGGTGTTGCGAAGAGGCGGTGTAAAGCCACTTCTACTGTTGTGCATCCATTTAGACTTGACAATTCAAAAAGACGCTGTATACTCAATCGCAAATATTGTGAACTCGCCGGAATTCTGTCAATATGTGGTGAAGGAAGGCGGGGTAGAGACTATCAAAGCAACAGCATCGACAAACACTAACACTGAAGTTCTCCGTGATTCGGCCAGAGCGCTATCCTCTTTCTCGATCAACATCGCAGCGAAGGGAATCATGGTTTCACTGGAGATTGCAAAAGTATTATGCAAACTGGTAAAAAGCTCGGACAGTGCAACACAACGATTTGCGTCCCTAGCTCTGTGTAATCTGTGCATGGGTACGCGAGAACACAAAGAATTGGTAGTGAAACAGGGCGTACTTCGTATTTTGCTCTTCCTACTCAGATTTCCTGACCTGGAAGTCGAACGCTGTGCATCGCTTGCAATTGCAGGTTTAGCCCTTGGATCTAACAGGAATAAATCAGAAGTGATAGATAGTGGTTTTGTCCGGCCTTTGATCGAGACGATAACTTATCCAGACTTGAGAATGCGCCAGTGTGCACTCTTGGCTCTGAATAGTATAGCACTGGGTGATCTCCTCGAGACAAAAGAATGTGTGGTCAAGGAGAACGGACTGCCCTCGTTGCTTGAGCTGATCAAATCGACCGATGACGAGTGCATTCATGCTGGACTTTTCCTGTTGGGAACATTAGGAGAGAAGATGGATATCCGCGATGTCCTTGCAAAAACTGATTGCCTACACCTCGTTGCGGGGACAATTAAAGCTGGACCAATCGAGAACAAGCGTGCTGCATCTTACTTTTTATCTCTTCTTTCTGAATGTCCTGAGCATCACGATAATATTAGGCATGCCGGATGCTTAGAATCTGCTGTGACTGTTGCGTCTCTAGTCGACACAGAGTGTCAAGATTATGGGGCATTCGTGTTGGCATTTCTTGCCAACAACAAATCTTTCCAGGTACCGTTAGTGAAGATGGGAGCCGTGCGACCGTTGGTAGCGATGATGGCTACTAACTCAGACTCTCAGCACCATGCTGCCATGGCTCTGCTTAAGCTTGCAGATAACTTTGAGAATCACGTTACTATTGCAGAGGAGGGTGGGATAGCAGCGTTGCTCAAGCTTGGGAAAAACAACACCAGTGAAGCTCTGCAGTACCGGACTGCATTGACTGTCGGAGAGCTCGCAAAGAACGCATCGTCCAGTGTATTGAAGGAGTTAAAAGATAACAACTAGTATCACCCACATAGGAGAGATCAACTCTTCAATCGAGAATAATCATCTATTTATGTAACTGTACGTAGGTGATCCTCAAGCAGAGCAACAGAGCAGGTGGGCATTAGGGACGAGCAAGGCTGCCTTGTCGGTGTCGACATGATAATTGACGCTAAAACTGTGATAATAACCCTCCTAATCATAGGCGTGGGGATATACTTCGGACTTTCGGCTATTCGGTCTTTTGCTCTGTCCATAGCTCAAGAGAATCATGATGCGAACTTGGCAATGGATATGACCGAGGAGGCACGACGGACTAGAAGAGAACGCGAGGCGGATGAGGCTGCGACTATTGCGTTTGCAAAAGTGGAGCCGTTGCTACCGGCTAGTGTTTTAGCAAAGACTGGTACGTCGACAACTAAACCAAAGAAAGCTGTTGTGGAGACAAAGAAATTGCCACAATCGGCAATAAATAGTGCAACAAATTTACAATCTGCACCGTCAAGTGGTCTAAATATTGAGGAATAAACTCAACTCATAAATACTACTTCGGGGGATGATGAGGCGGTGTGAGGATCTTGCCTACTGTGGGTGGATATCTTTATTTCACCTTCCAACAAACAATGCGCCACGGTCTGGTCTGAGAAACCACGCTTCACTCTTTTGAGGGAGAGTCATATTCACTCTCTCTTTGTATTTTATAATGCTTGTAAAAGACTATCATAGATTACTCCAGACATTACTAAGTCTTTATTAAAATACAATCAACCGAAAACTCCACATCATAATGTTCCATTGTTTTATCTCCCTGGATATTTGTGCATGTTACCCTTCTAACAACTCAAAAACATCAATCGTCTTCCTTATAATCCATGTTGAAAGGTGTGTCAAAGAAATCATCTCCATTCTTCATTTCAAGTTGGTTGTCTTCTTCATTGTCCAGTAAATCTTCTAGACTTACAGCAATATCCGTCGGAACGCCAGGAGGTGGGATTGGTACGTAATCATCATCATCACCGAAACGTCGTTCTGTGCGTAATTCGGTTTCTAACAACCTACGTCGTTTGCAATTGGCAACAAAGCCCTGAATTGTATTCCTAAACTCTTTTCCGCCATTTGTATTATTCATATTAGGCATACCACCGGTGCTTAGGGATGGGTGATTTATATCCCATATCTTACGATCAAATTTCTTGAATTCATTTGAAAAGTCCTCACATAATTCTTCCGATAGTAAAGATCGGCCTGTTTACATTAGGAGAAGAATAAAATGTATATGAGAGGATGATGCACATGAATGATAGACATGATAAAAACCGACATTCATACAGTATTCAACACACCCACCTTCAACCAACGGAATATCAGAAAAACTCTTCATCATCTTATCCTTATCAATAAAATACATCGATGCGTATGCCCCGATGCTGAACGACACGAAGGTATCAAGTGAAAATCGTAATAGTTGGAAGAATAGTCCAGGTCGTTCATTAGTCTGCATCCCCCCTCCAGTGATGGAATCAAATTTGTACCCCCCAACAGAAGAGGATTGATGAAATGGATTGTTGTGATTCTGTGCAGTAGCGTCCATCATCCCCGCTCGTGCGGCACGTTGTTGTAACGCACGCGCCAACAAACGTGGACTAATCCGTAGAAAGACAAAGGTTGCCAGTCCGCTAAGTACACCCTTATGTAAACCCATATTATTCATTTCATTTAGTACACGTTTTTCGGGCGCATATTCTGGTCGTTTGTAGAGAGCATCGATTCCTTCGATACGTCGAGCGGAGTCACCATTATCCCCGCCGAGGCCGGTGAATCTTTCACGTACAATTCGTGAAAATCGATTGAAAACTTCAAGTTCCACCTCCTTGTTACTATTACTATTATTATTGATACCACCGTTGTTACCGCTCATCTTTGCTCTACGAGACGAACAATAATTAATGAATGATTGATTCGTTTGCCTTGATCGCAAACTCAAAATACGTCTTTTGGCGGGTGACATTTACTTTGGGTACATAAATACCTCTAAAAAGCAACCGGCCGAGGTTCTACTACTACGGCAAGCGGAACCATGTCGCAGAGTAATCCCACAGACAATGGGGAGGGTTATGGAAACGAGGATATGGACGACCCCGCCCTCTTGGAGCTTCTGGAATTTCACGAGGGGGGACCGATGAGCGAGGACGATATTATGGTCGCGAACGACGAAGAAGGGGAAGACGACATCATGGCCGCTGGTGGCGATGAGATGATTGTAGACGACGAGGAGGAGGAGGGGGGGGAAGAGGAGGAGGACAGTGATGACGAAGAGAGCGATGATGAGGATGATGATGAAGGTGAGGACGAAGACGATGATGATGGATCCGATGATTCGGCGGCAGCCAAGGTGAGTGAAGTTCGTGTTTGGAAAAAATTGTTTGGGGTGAAAATGACACTAGAGTGGGAACTTTTTGTTGGTTGTCATTTTCAAAGCCGTTTCTTGGCTCAGGGAGCGACATTGGTCGCCGCAAACACCCCCGCAACTGATGAAAGGGCTTCAATAGTCATTTATAAGCACCACAAATGCGTTCTAACTTTACATGTCTCTTGCCTCTCATATACCCGAACGCAGCCGCAGGCTAACGGTGGCCTCTCCGAATACGAGCGTCTACGTCAAGAGCGCATCGCACGGAATAATGCACGACTTGCCGAGCTTGGGTTCGATGACAAGCCGAAGAAAGTCAAGAAAAAAGTCGTCCCGCAGCGTAAATCGCTCGATGAGTTCGCAGTCCGAAGACAAAATCCTGATAGAGCACGTAGGGCCACGACATTCAACGAGGATGAGTTATTAATGGACATTGGGTTGAAGGTTGACAAACGAGACAAACCTCCAAGTCGTGGACTTGAGCCTCCACCTATCAATTGGGGTAAGACACCAACCGGGAAGCTGAAAAAATGTGGTAAGTGTGACGGATGTATGCGTGAAAATAACTGTGAAACCTGTGTTGCCTGTGTGTCATATCCTGGTAAGGTAAAATGTATCTTTAAAAAGTGTCAAGGCTGGACTGATGATGCCAATGAGGATGGAAAGGAATCTGATGAGGAGGAGGAGGAGGAGGAGGAAGATCATCATGATACCGAGTGTAACGTCTGTCAAGATGGTGGGGACTTGATCTGCTGCGATTCATGCCATAGATCGTATCACTCTGACTGTCATAAGCCCAAAATTTGGGATGTGCCTAAGAAAGGTGATAAGTGGATATGTATGGTATGTAGAAAAGAACAAAAGGCATTGCAGTTTTATAAGCCCAAGTATGGTTGTCCGCTGATTGCAGATTTGGGAGGAGGGAAAGAAGTCAAGTGCAATGTTCAATTTCCAAAACTTGAATGCATTGTGTGTGAAGAGGTGGAGGGTAAGAGATATTATATGATTCTTGGCATACTATCCTCGTGTCACTTTGACTCACAAAAATATGTCTCTTATTCTGGAATTTCAGTAACTGGCGTGTTCAATCCCCCTGACTGGCTAACTTGCAGAGCATGTGACGATTGTTATCATTTAAAATGCCACGACCCGCCACTAGAGAGTAAGCCCCACAATTTTTACCGGTGGCGGTGTCGAACATGTGCTGAAATGAATGTGCAGATTAAACGAACAGAGGAGGAGATTGAGAGGTCGATGAAGGCCAAAAGGTTGAAGGCAGAGAGGAAGCTATCTAAGCCTCTGTTTGAGGGAGAACATAGTATTTGGTGCTTCATGTGCGATGATGGCGGTGGTAAGTCATTTGCTTTGCTTTGTTCGTAATCAAGTGATGGTATTAACTCTTTGTCTTGTATGTGCCTCCATTTTTGTTTCCAGACATGATTTGCTGTGACTATTGCGAGAAATCGTACCATCTAGAATGTCACATACCACCCTTAATCGAAATCCCCGCCGGACTATGGAAATGTCAAGAATGCGCTGCCGTCGAGTATACAAGGATGATGAAGTGTGGAGAATGTAGGGAGTGTTTGAGTGAGGACTGTGGTGTTTGCGGTAATTGTCTCGACAAGCCTAAGTTTGGTGGACCTAATACGAAAAAACGTACATGTGTACACAGTGAGTTAACGTTTCTATGAAATATGTATATCTTTTGACTACATGAACATGTTTGGCACTAATGTTGATGTCTCTTGCCTACCTGAATTCATAGAAAAATGCAAGTTCATGAGATTCGCACCACCCACGAAGGTCAGTGCAAAGACGAAATCGAATGAGGAGCTGCGGTTGCAGTTTGCAAAGGATGCACTCGCCACCGCCAAGAAGAGGAAGAGAATGGATGATGATTCCGATTCAGACGACGATGAGTTGAGCATCGCACAGTGGAGCGATAATGACGAAGAAGGTTGTGATGATGACGACGATGACGGACCACCCCCGGGGACTGTTCCTTTTGATCCTGAGTTGCACAGTGACGCTCCTATTCGACCAAAGAATTCCCCGAACCAGTTCTCATTATTCTGCAAAGATGCCATTAATGTGATGCCAGAATTACTCGAGGGGGGTTTTGGCGGCCCCGGAAAGATGACCGAACGAACCAGGGCCATTGCTAACAAGTGGAATACCATGGATGACAACGAGAAGAAGAAATACAAGGATCTTGCGGCGACCTTATCAGAAGAACACGACAAATTGATGCAGCAATACAGACTAGCTAGGAAGGCATTCGAACGTGCGTACCCAGGGGTCGATATTTCGAAGTTGCATCAGTCGAAGAAGATCAAGTCCGATCGCCGGCATGGTCTCGAACCGACTGTTTATGGAGTAGAAGCTGTTAAGGATGTTCGACCTTCCAAACGCAAACAGAAGGTTGATTGTGACGAAGGTGTCGATGAATTAGAGCAAGTTGTGGCAGAGCCTGAGCCTACGCCGGAGGAGTTGAATGCTCAAATGAACGAAGAGATTGAGAAGATAATCAACGGCAAACCCTTAGCTGATGATCCTCTTGGAAACAAAATCAGACTTACCATTGTTAAGGCACTAAAGGATCCAACCGACTCTAAGGTGCAGGACAAGGCTTGTGAAAAACTACGATCCTTGGCCGTAACCGCTGACAATGTCTTACAGATTATTTCTCTTGGTGGTCTCAAAATGTTGACAAAGGCTATGCGAGACCATCCCGATAAGACAATTGTGCAGGCCGAGGCGAGCGCCTTGTTGACAGAGCTAGTTTGGGTCAACCCGCAATGCATTAAAGAAGTAAATACAGAGGGTTGCCTTCAGTTGGTACTTGCTTCGATGCAGCAGCACGAGACGCATGTAATGGTACAGAAGATGGGATGTGGTTTCTTACGTGCCGTATCATATGATTTTGAGTATCACCGAAGCATTGATAATTGGTCTGGTGTGAGTGCAATAATTCACTCAATGAAGAGGAACCGAAAGAAGTATGACATTTTGATTGAGGGGTGCCTCTTCATTCAGAATATTCTCAGCAATCCGATGATGCTTGGGACTGTGCAATCAATTCTCTTGCAAGATTCGTTTGTGCCAATAATCGTGGATGCCATGGTGGATGCATCATCTGTTTACCTTGATGCAGCATGCGGGGTGTTGGTCAATCTAGCTCTCATTGAAAGTGCTAGATCTCATATTACAAATTACCAGTCTTCCATATCTTCGCTGTTGACAGTCCTCGAATCAAACACAAGCGAGGAAGCCTGCAAATGTTCCCTCATTTCGTTGAAGCTACTCTCGGCAGGTAATGATGATACCAAAGCTGAAATTGTAAGTCTCGGAGCCATTGGAAAAGGAGTGGACTTCGTAAAATCTTCCAACGATGATGCTCTTCTTGACTCAGGACTCAGGCTACTATCAGAGTTGATCAAGGACAATACGGTTAACGCCCAAATGCTAGCAGATCTAGGTGGCTTCGATTTGGTGACTTCGAAAATGAGTAAATCCTCGAGCACCAAGTTGAAGGTTGTTGTAAATGGAAAATCCATCGACACTAACGTGCCCTATATCCAGGCTAGTTGCTGCGGAATACTTCGTCATCTTCCAATTGAAAGTTACGAGAAGGCCGAATGCATGTCTAAATTGGTTTTAGCAGCCTTAAACAAGAACAAAGACAATAAACTTCTACAGTTTGAGGGTGGTCACGTATTATTGAAGTATTGCAGCCATTTTCCAGCAATAGCAAAGTTGCTGCAGCCAAAATCTGATACGCCAACATCTCCTCCTCCCCTTTCATCAAAGTCAGAAGACGCACGCAGTAAGAGGAAGCCCGGACGACCTAAAAAGTTTGAGACATCAGATTCCCCTCCTCCCGTTTCATCGAAGTCGGAAGACGTCCAAGTAAAGAGGAAGCCCGGACGACCTAAAAAGATTGTGGCATCAGCTTCCCCTTCTCCTGATGTACAATCATCGCGGCCCCCTCCCCAGGCTGCACGATCATCGCTCCGCTATAAAGCTGAAGATAACAGTCAAGTACCCAGGCAACGATTGACTGTGATATTTGATGGACGACGCTATGCGTCTATGAAAGCGATTGACGATGATTGGGACATTCCGATCGGGCACGGCCCGACTGATAAGGAAATAATGGCCATCATTCGTAGCACACCTCCAAAGGATCAAGTTGGGAGCAAAATCAGGCTCATAATTGTGAAAGCATTACAGGGGATTCCGATGACGAAAGCATTAATTGATATGGATTCCGACGACTCAAAGGTGCAGGACAAAGCCTGTGAGTTACTTCGTAATCGTGCCACGAACGAAAATGATGCCTCGACGATTATTCGTTATGGTGGTCTAAAAATGATATCCAAGGCTATGCGAGATTATCCTGAGAAGACGATTGTGCAGGCCGAGGCAATTGCTTTGTTGACTGCTCTTGTTTGGGTCTATCCACAGTGTCTATCCAATATTATTGACGAGGGTATTCTATTGCTGGTAATCGCTTCTATGCAGCGCCACGAGGGCAATCCAAAAGTACAACAATTGGGTTGTGGTCTCTTTCGTACAATATCGTATGATTTTTCGAATCATTGGCACATTGACATTGTTTATGGAGTGAATGGTGTTGGTGCTGTAATTGACTCAATGCAACGAACTCTTGTTTTTAATCAAGTCAACCAAATTTCAGCTGCCAGGAAGCACGACATTATGAAGGAAGGATGTTTCTTCTTGCAGAATATACTAGGCAATCCAGACCTCCTTCGTGAAACTATTCAACAAGTTGTATCGTCGGGTATTACCCTGACAATAATTGATTCAATATTAGCAAAGGTGGATGACGATGAGTACCATGGGACTGCATGTGGTATGTTAGCTAATTTGGCTCTTGACGAGAGCGGACGACAACACATTGCAGACTATGACTCCTCAATACTAACACTTTTAAAAGTGATTGGATTAGGAGTTGAAGAGCCCAGCAAATGTTGTTTAACTGCACTGAAACTTCTCGCGTCAGGGAGTGATGATAGCAAAGGCAAAATTGTACGTCTTGGTGGAGTGAAGTCCGTGCTTGAATTGTTAAGACCAAAAGGCTGCGATGTAGACTTGGTAGATTCAGGTCTTGGGTTGCTCTCAGAGTTGACAAAGAATAGCAGCAACATCTCTCAACTGTTGCTGGATTTAGATGGTTTTGAATGTGTCATGAAAATGATGGCATTTCACTCAAGCTCATCATACATTCAAGTGAGGGCATGTGATGTCATTTGTAATCTCCCCATCGGGGCAAAGGAAGCTGCTCGTGCTACCGAACTCATCTTGAAAGCTATGAAATATCGCACGGAAAGAATGGTTCAGTATGAAGGTTGTCGTGCGTTGTTACATTGCTGTCATTGCTCTCCCAAAATGGCAGAATTGTTACACTCAAATGAGGTGGTGTTACGGCAATCGTTCTTTACTCCATGAAGTTTATATATCATCTAACGCAATCATAATATAGTACTCCTACTTTTGCTAACATAGAGTTAATCGTTTTAGCACGATAGTAGTCTATCGCATATTATCTTTCGTTTCGTAACACACACATCCAGTCATCATATCATTACTTGCATCATTGTATTCCTCATTGGTAATACCATCACACACCCCCATATGACTATTTCTTGCTATTTCCCAAAATCTCCTCACCTGCTTTAATCCTATACTCCTTACTATCTCCTGGTCTCCTAGTAACCTTCCGTGCCCTCCTATCAAGCTCGGCTACTGCATCATCAATACTTACCCCCGCCTTCACCGCACGGACTAAGGCAAAGTACAATACATCTGCTAATTCTTCAGTAACATGTTCTTTCGTTACGGCCTCGCTTAGCTCCTGTGCCTCCTCCACTAACTTATTACGTAACAGTGTGTCATCATTAAATAAACGTTTTGTATATGACCCCTCGGGTGCATCTTTAAGACGTTGAGTCAATGTCATTTCTAAATGACGTAAACCACGTGGTTCACCCCAACAAGACAACGTATTCAAATGACAGAATCCATCCGTCTGAGTGACGGTGAATCGTAATGCATCACCATCACAATCAGCATCAATACGGTGTAAGGTTTGTGTATGTCCAGATGTTTTACCTTTATGCCATAATCCGCCACGTGAGCGAGAGTAGTAGACGCCCTGTCCAGATATTAATGCAGCAATAATTGAATCTTTATTGGAGTATACCAGTCCCAATGTTTCATTATTACGTGTACATACCACCGTGGGGTATAATTTATCTACACGGTCGGTGGTTAGACAGGATATATAAGCCGAACCCAACTGGTGTGGTGTAGGATCAAGTAATGTAATGTTTCCCAAATTGGATTGTCCGATAATTTGTGCTAGCGTTCGAATGGCAGTCGTTAATGCAGGTGGATACACACCCAACTTGGTTTTCATTGTACGTAT